>ERZ888423.516-NODE-516-length-38839-cov-16.026171_pt1 | contig 38839 bp, 40 predicted proteins | sample MGYA00520523_ERZ888423 | MGnify/ENA primary metagenome ERZ888423 (study PRJEB32303, sample SAMEA104408611) | aquatic metagenome | biome: Brackish water; feature: Pelagic; material: water | place: Baltic Sea | collected 2014-06-08T10:24:00 | depth 30,27 m ... | reverse complement strand
AATACAGAGAGACAACCGACTGTGAGCGAGGGACGAGCGAGCGTGAACAAGAGACAAGGGCCAATGAATACGTGTTAAGAGAAAATTGCTAAGGGTTAGGGGTGTCAAAACAAGGTTCCAAGGGTCAAATTCGAAACAAGGTTCCAGAAAACGGATCGGGGGCGGGTAGGTCGCTGAAGCCGAAGCAGGGAGATAGTGCGTGAGTGAAATTTAAAAATATTTTTATAAAAAATTTCTATATAATTTGCGATATTAGCGTTACTAATATATAAAGCACGTCATGATTAAGACATTCCAATGTAGAAATTGCCGTAGGTCACTTGAATTCGACGCGTTCGAGACTAGATCTAATAAAAATGGCAACCCTTATAGAGCACACAAGTGCAAAAATTGTACTTTGGCCCGCAAAAGGGTCGCTAACAATGAAAAAATAGAGCGTTACTTTGCCAGGATCTGTGTAAACCAGCGCTATAACCACAAAAAAGGCATTCGGGGTAAAAGCCCTGACGGTTTTCTCTTAACACCTGACGATCTACTGCAACTATGGACACGCCAAGAGGGCAAGTGTGCCTACAGCGGCGTATTAATGACAAGTCACAGAGACGGCGTAAGCAGGGTCGATCTAAACGCGTCACTTGACCGTCGAGACCCAACAATCGGCTACACACTTGACAACGTACACTTGGTTTGTGACCGAGTGAACACGATGAAACACACGTTAGATGAAGATATGTTTATGTGGTGGATAAAGAATATTGCCGAGCACTTGCTTGCAAAATAGTATTAGTAACGCTAATATATTGCCATGAATAATATAGAAGTGTTGTGCCTAGAAGGGCTAGAAGACGCCTGTATAGGGTATCAAGTGGTTCTTAAAGGCAACGCACCTGTGTTGGTGTACGACTACGCCAAAACAATCGAAGTTTTACGCGCTAGCGGCTACGCAGACGACGAAATACAAGAGTTTGTGGAAGAAGTAACTCAGGTTGACTACATCAACCCACCAATTTTCGTCAATTTTAATGACGAGATGGCCAACTACATCGCGGGGGGTGACAGATATTACTTCGACGACGAAATCAATAACCACACCCTCCACTGAACAAATGTCAAAGACCGAGTTTGACTCCCACATGCCGTACATGGGGCTGCAAATCGGGGTCCTTAGCGTTCAGCAGGAGAAACTTGTCCAGTTTATCTGTAGTGGGATGTCTATTGCCGCCGCAGGACGTGCTGCTGGTTACGCGTCACCTGCCAATGCCTACGTTGCCGCCAAAGTAGAGGCGGTGGCACGCGCCATTCAGTATTTCCGCGAGCAGATGCACGAGGAAGTGAAATTTGGCATTCAACAAGCACACTCGATGTATATGAATGCCTACGTGTCCTCTGCCAACGCGACAGAGATGAAGAATACGGTAGACAGTATGGTGCGTCTGCATGGTCTGGCGAAAGAATCTCAGAATCAGCAGGTCAACATACAGATTAACGGTGCCAAGCAGCTCGAACGACTGAGTGACGACGAGTTGTTAAAGCTGGCTGGTAAAGGGACGCAGTACCTAGAGCCTCAGACACATGACGGATGAAGCGCCTAAGAGCACATGCGAACGGTGTAAGAAGTCAGTTCCGTCTACTCTTATGGGCGCGGACAACTGGTGTGTGTACTGCCAAGCAGACCGGCAGGACTCCCTGCCCTCGCCAAAAGACCCCAGTACTGATGTCCCTCTGCCAAAAACGCCTGAAGAGATGGCCCGTGAAGAGTTGGCCATGCGTATCCTCACGCGTAAGCGGATGCTGCCATTTGTTGAGCGGTTCAATCCAGATTACCAAGCGGGTTGGGTGCACAAGGACATTTGCCAACGGTTAGAGAAGTTCTCGCAGGATGTGGTTGATAAGAAGTCGCCACGGTTGATGTTGTTCATGCCCCCTCGGCATGGGAAATCGACACTTGCCTCGGTGGCGTTCCCCGCTTGGCACTTGGGACGTAACCCTGAGCACGAGTTCATTAGCTGCTCATACTCCGGCTCCCTAGCGATGGGGTTCTCGAGGAAGGTGCGTAACCTGCTGCGCGAGCCATCGTACAAGAGTGCCTTCAAAACACGCCTAGATCCTGACTCCCAAAGTGCTGAAGCATGGCTCACCACTGGCGGCGGCGGATTCGTTGCTGCAGGTGTTGGTGGCGGTATCACGGGTAAAGGGGCACACATACTGGTTATTGATGACCCTGTTAAAAACCGTGAAGACGCTGAGTCTCAGAATAATAGAGAGGCTAACTGGGATTGGTATACGTCAACGGCGTACACCCGTCTGGCTCCTGGTGGCGGCGTACTGGTTATTCTTACGCGGTGGCATGACGACGATCTTGCGGGCCGGTTACTAAAAATGGCCACAGAAGGCGGCGACGATTGGGAAGTGGTTCGTTATCCCGCTATCGCTGAAGAAGATGAGAAGTACCGAAAGGTCGGTGAGCCGTTACACCTTGATAGGTATGACGTCGCGTCACTTAACCGCATACGAAAAGCGGTTGGCCCTCGAGATTGGTCCGCGTTATATCAACAGAATCCTGTGGCTGACGAGGGTGAGTACTTCACTCGCAGCATGATTAAGTACTACGACCCTGCGGATATCGATGAAGACCGCATGAAGTACTACGCCGCATGGGACTTAGCCATCGGTAAAAACGACAGAAACGACTACTCGGTTGGGATGGTCATCGGCGTCGACGAACACGACAAGTTGTACGTCATGGACATTGTCCGTGGGCGGTTTGACGGGTTCGAGATTGTAGAGAAGATTTTGGATTTATACGTCGAGTGGAAACCGTCAATTGTCGGCATCGAGAAGGGTCACATCGAGATGGCCCTTGGCCCGTTCCTTGAGAAACGTGTGCGTGAAAGGGGGTTGTATGAAATGTACATCAAAGACCTGCGCACCGGCAGACGAGACAAAGAAGCCCGCGCCCGCGCCATCCAAGGCCGTATGCAGCAGGGGATGGTATTCCTCCCTCGTGATGCTGTGTTCACAGGCCCACTGGTGGCAGAACTATTGAGATTCCCTAACGGCGTCCATGACGATCAGGTCGACGCGCTCGCGTGGCTTGGATTGATGATGGCTGAATTCTCAACTTATCACGCGCCTACTGTTCACACTCCCTCTTGGAGGGACAAGCTCGCCCATATTGTTAAGGGTGGTCCCAAAAACAAATCGGCGATGAGTGCATAGCCATGAAGAATACAAAGCGATTGACCGCAGACAAAGAGCACATGATTGCGTCTGGCCAGTGGGACAGATATGTACGTGCTCGTGATAATGGCCACCTCGACTACATTGAAATGGCTAAGAAGTGTGACTCGTATTACCGAGGGGATCAGTGGGCGGCTGAAGATATTGCAGCCCTCGATCAGGCCGGACGTCCTGCACTGACAATTAACACTATCCTGCCGACGGTTAACACGGTGCTGGGTGAGCAGAGCTCGCGGCGAGCAGACGTGAAGTTTAAGCCGCGTAAAGGCGGCGACGGTGACATAGCGAACACGCTGACTAAGTTGTTCATGCAGATCTCAGACAACAACAAAATGGATTGGATCGAGCAGCAGGTGTTCAGTGACGGATTGATTCTTGACGGTCGTGGTTACTTCGACGTGCGCATAGATTTCAGCGACAGCACTGAAGGTGAAGTGCGGATAACGGCGAAAGACCCTCTGGATATACTGATAGACCCAGACGCGAAAGAGTATGACGCGCGCACTTGGAACGAGATATTTGAAACGAAATGGATGACTCTTGACGAGATCGAAGAGTTATATGGTAAAGACAAAGCTGACAAGCTGCAGTTCATCGCAGAAAACGGTAACAGTTTTGGCCGTGACTCGGTTGAGTATGAAGAGACTCGTTACGGTGACATAGACACTCGAGAAGATTTCTTAGGCGCACAAATTCCTGGAGAGGAAGAGTACCGAAACGTCAGAGCGCTGCGAGTAATTGAACGGCAGCACCGAAAGCTGACTAAGTCAGACTTCTACGTCGACCCCACAACCGGTGACCAGAGGCGCGTGCCAGAAAACTGGAACGAGCGGAAAGTGAAAGCGTTCGCGAAAGAGCACGGGTTGGCTGTAATTACTAAGATGGTTAAGCAGGTACGTTGGACAGTGACCTGTGACAAGGTTGTGCTGCACGATGACTGGTCGCCTTACGACGACTTCACGTTAGTGCCATTCTTCGCTTACTTCCGTCGTGGCCGTCCGTTCGGCATGGTTCGTAACCTGTTATCTCCGCAAGAACAGCTGAACAAGATCGCCTCGCAAGAGCTGCACATCGTTAACACCACCGCTAACAGCGGTTGGATGGTAGAGAGCGGCTCACTGGTAGGTATGACACCAGACGACCTTGAGGAGCACGGCGCTGAAACTGGCCTCGTGCTTGAGTACGCCCGTGGCACGTCGCCACCTCAAAAAATTCAGCCAAACACTATCCCGACTGGTCTGGATCGTATTGGTCAGAAAGCGGCGGCTAACATAAAAGCTATATCAGGTATCAACGACTCTATGCTGGGTACTGACTCAGCTGAAGTGTCAGGTATTGCGATACAAGCTAAGCAGAATCGTGGCGCGATAATGATTCAGGTGCCACTGGATAATTTGAACAAGACTCGTCAGCACTTGGCAGAGAAGATTCTGAATCTGATACAGCGGTTCTACACCGAGCAGCGAATAGTTCAGATTACAAATGAAGATGATCCTCTTAAGCCGCGCGAGCCGATGGTGATCAACGAAATGACTCCCGAAGGCCGGATCGTAAACGACCTTACTATCGGCGAGTACGATGTAATTATTTCCACAGCCCCTGCCCGCGACAGCTTCGACGAGATTCAGTTCGCTGAAGCCCTAAGTCTGCGTAACGCAGGAGTGATGATCCCAGATGACGCCATCGTGGAGTACAGCCACCTAGCCCGTAAGGGTGAACTGGCCAAACGTATCCGCACGGTTACAGGTGTCGAGCCGCCCAGTGAAGAACAAGCGCAGATGCAGCAGATCCATCACGAAATGGAGATGGAGCAGATTCAGCTCACTATCGAGAAGTTACGGGCAGAAGTGCAGAAGCTGCAGTCAGAAGCTGCGATCAACATGGCGAAAACTCAAGATGTGGCAGACGTTACGCCGCAGCTTAAGGTCATGGAGCTTGAGAGTCAGATGCGCATGAAGGAAATGGAGCTGAATCTGAGAAGAGAGCTTGCGGATCTAACTAATAACACCCGCCTATCTAACCAAGAAACCTCGGCGGCTACAAGAATTGCCACAACGGCGATGCAACAAACCAACAAATCTCTAACCCCCAAAGGATAAGTTATGGCTGATAAGGATGAAAATTTAGAATTCGACAGGATGCCAGGATCGGATGCTATCGATCAGGTTGAAGATGTAGATGTGGATCTTAATTTTGGTCTCGGTGTAGATGAAGCTGAGCCAGAAGAAGATGAAACTTCAGATATAGAAACTTTGGAGACTGAAGATGTACCAACTGCCGAAGAAGAAGTCGATGAAACCGAAGCCGAAACCGACGACGAGCCCATCGCGCTCGACGAAACCGAAGAGCTCGAAGAGGTACTAGAGGAACCAAAGGCCAAGAAAAAAGGTCAGATGGTGCCTAAATCTCGCCTTGACGAGGTGTTAGCGAAACAGAAGGCGCTGCAAAAGCAGCTCGACGAGCTTAAGCAGGCCAACCAGCCCCCTCCGCCTGACTTACCTTCATATGACTTCGAGGCAAAAGAGCGCGAATATCAGGACTTTATCCTTGATGGTGAGCCTGATAAAGCGGCGAAGCTGCGCAGTGAGATTCGTAATGCGGAAAGGGAGGCTATGTCTCATGAATTGCGTCGAGAAGTCGAGCAAACCGTTTCGAGAAACAACGAAGAAACAGCTCTCCAGCAGGCTGCAAACCTGTTGGAAACAGAATACCCCGTATTCGACCAAAATTCTGCCGACTATAACGAAGACTATACTCAAGAAGTAATTGAGTTACGCGACGCGTTTATGATTCAGGGTCTAGGGGCGGTAGATGCGCTATCGAAGGCATCTAACTTTGTTATTAAAGCCCATGATATTGCCTCTGAATCGGATGACTCTTCTGCGCTAGCCGCTAAACAAGCACCTAAGAAGTCTGTAGATGAAGTGGCAAAGAAGAGGGCAGAGGTTGCAAAGAAGTTAGATGCAGCTAAGAAGCAGCCGCCGGAACTTCCTGGAGAGGGCAGCAGCAGCCACGGCGAGAAAGCACTCGATATAAGTTCGCTTTCTGAAGAAGAGTTTAATGCGCTGCCCGAGGCAACGCTGAAAAGGCTCAGAGGCGATATTTTCTAGAGGAAATACTATGACGACCAGAGACCCCAGATTAGCACGCGTAGGCGTGGCTGGTTTTAACAAACCCAAAAAGACCCCCTCGCACGCGACAAAATCGCATGTTGTCGTAGCTAGGAATTCATCGGGCGAGACAAAAACCATTCGATTTGGACAGCAAGGGGTCTCTGGCGCGGGCAAGAACCCCACGTCAGAAAAAGATAAGGCGCGCAGGAAGTCTTACTACGCACGGCACAACGCCCAAGACTCAAAACCAGACATCCTAAGTGCCCGATATTGGAGCCATAAAGTTAAATGGTGACCCAGTATCTTGTTGACATAGTTTATTAGTAACGCTAATATTAATGTACCATTCGTGTATCAGTACGAAAACTGATCGTGTCGTTCACGTAAAAACCGTACTCCCGTCTGCACAGACGTTAAATGCGCCGAGACCGCTCTCGCTAAAACGCGCGACCGTTAGTCTGCACGAAAAGGACGATTTACAAGGCTATTTTAATTTAATGCAAACAAATGGAGGCCATCATGGCTTTAACAAATTTTGCTAGCCTGACTACCGAGCAACTAACCGCGTGGAGTCGGGATTTTTGGCGTCAAGCTCGTAACATGAGCTTCATCAACCAGTTCGCAGGATCTGGTTCAAATGCAATGGTTCAGCGTATTACTGAGCTTACTCGTTCTGAGAAAGGCACCCGTGCTGTTATTACACTACTTGCTGATATGACTGGCGACGGTGTAACTGGTGACTACACTCTGGAAGGCAACGAAGAAGCGCTACGTGCGTATGACATCGTTATTAATCTCGATCAGCTTCGTTTCGCTAACCGCATTGCCGGTCGCATGGCGGATCAGAAGTCGGTGGTTAACTTCCGCGAAACTTCACGCGACGCTCTGGCTTATGCTATAGCCGACCGTATGGATCAGTTGGCATTCCTCACGCTGTCAGGTATTGCTTACACAAACAAGACTAACGGTGCACTCCGCGTAAACAACGCAGGTTCGGGTCTTGATCTTGCTGACCTTGAGTATGCGTCAGACGTAACTACGCCTACTGCAGCTCGTCACCTCCGCGTTAGCGGCTCTGATATCACTACTGGTGATACTACGGCTGTTACAGCGACTGACAAGCTGGGCTACAAGCAGATTGTTGAACTGAAAGCTTACGCCAAGGATAACTATATCCGTGGTATTCGCGGTGCTGGCAACGAGGAGACATTCCACCTCTTTGTTACTCCACAGCAAATGGCTAACCTCAAGCTCGATGCTGACTTCCTTGCGAACGTCCGCAACGCTGGCGTCCGTGGCACAAGCAACAGCTTGTTCTCTGGCTCTAGCAGCCTGATGGTTGATGGCGTTATGTGCCATGAGTTCCGTCACGTCTTCTCAACTGAAGGTGCAACTACTGGTACTTCTGGCAACGCAGGTGCTGCCGGTTACAAGTGGGGTGCAGATGCAGACGTTACAGGCGCACGCGCACTGTTCTGCGGAGCACAAGCCCTTGCAATGGCTGACATCGGTACGCCAGAAATTGTCGAAGATACTTTCGACTACGGCAACCAGTCAGGCATCTCTATTGGCAAGATCTTCGGTCTGAAGAAGCCTAAGTTCAACAGCGACTACAACGGCGCTGTCGAAGACTTCGGTGTTATCTGCCTAGATACTGCTCAGTAATCTCCCCTTGAGAGCATTGCCCCCTCACAGTTAACGCTGCGAGGGGGCCTTTTTAAAGGCTAGAAAATGAGAATTAAGGCCGGATTTGATTTGAGAGTAGCCACTTTAGGCGGCGGGGTCGTTTGCCTGCAAGCTGGAGTGGAAAGAGATGTTTCAGAGGCAATAGCAGCTATAGCTATTGGTATGGGAGCGGAGGCCATCGGTGTATCGGTTGAGTCTGCCCCAGAACCCGTTGAGCCTGATGTCGACCCCGTATTCGAAGCCGTAAACGCAATCGAAGAGTTGATTAATGTTGGATCACCGGATGATTTCAAGATAACTGGCGAGCCCAAAGCAGCTGCAATCCATCGTGTGATGGGAAAACAAGTCTCTGCGGAGATTAGAGAAGCCGCTTGGGATCAAGTGCTAAATGGCTGATGGGAGCTAAAGAATCATGAGTGTATCTGTTCAATCGATTGTAGACCGCGTTCAAATAACGCTCCAAGACACAACGGGCGTTAGATGGCCTGTTATTACTGAGCTTGTTCTGTGGGTCAACGACGCGCAGCGAGAAATTGCACTTTTTAAGCCTGACGCCTCGGCGAAGAACACGACAGTGACACTTGCCGCTGGCACTAAGCAGTCAATACCTAACGATGGTAACCGGCTGTTACGCGTAGTAAGAAATATGTCCGCCGCAGTTGATGGTACTGGCGCACGCGCTGTACGAATTGTAGATCGCGAGGTGCTCGATGCGCAGTCCCCTACTTGGCACGATCCGCTTGTTACCGGCGATGCTGCTCACGGCGCTATTGTTAAGCATTATATTTACGATGATAGTAATCCTATCAACTTTTATGTTTATCCTGGGGTTACGGGATCAGCGTTCGTCGAAATTATCTATTCGGCGAACCCAGTCAGTGTTACGCAAAGCGATAACTTAGATATCCCAGACATCTACGGAAACGCAGTAGTTAATTACGTGTTGTATTCAGCTTATATGAAAGATGCAGAGTACGCGGGCAATAGCCAGCGCGCTGCGAATCATTATCAGTTGTTCATGTCGTCTATTACCGGAAAGTCTCAGATTGATGCTGTGACGAATCCTAATACTGATCTCATGGCAGTGGCACCTCGGTTGGCAACCCAATAATTTGAGGTGACCGCCAATGGCGACTTTCGAGTCTTTACTACCAGACGTTTTACCCAGTGTTCATGGCTGTTCAGATGCGATGGCTATATCAGCTCTTCGCTCTGCGGCCATAGACCTGTGCGTCAAATCTGAAATCTACCAGCAAGAACTAGACCCTGTAACGACGGTTGCAAAAATCTATGAATATGACCTCGAGCCTCCAAAAGGCACGGTCGTTGAGAAGATTCTTTGGGCTGTCTACAAGGGTGACAAGTTAGAGCCTATCAGTACTGCGCTTTTAGAAAAGCGTCAGCCAAATTGGCGCGACCCTTCTAAGTTTTCTATCCCCGAGTATTTTGTCCAGCAGACTCAAGGTACGTTTTGGTTAGCTCCGGTGCCAAATACTACGGTTGTCGAGAGCGTGATTTTACGCGCTGTACTTAAGCCAACAGTATCCAGTACGACACTTAGCGACGAGATACTAAACGATAATAAAGACGCAATTGTAAATGGCGCCCTGTTTCGATTGTTGCGAACTCCGTCGAAAGATTGGACTGATTACGCTGCGGCGCAGATGTACGGAATGCTTTACAACGAAGGCGTTAGAGAAGCTGAGAATAAAGCGCGTTCAGGAAACACACCAATAGCAAGGAATGTGAAATATGGAGGTTACCACAGTAGCCCTTTCCGCCGGCGATACACTCAATATAGGTGAGATACGCACCGAGTGGCACTGGATTAAGCCTGCGATAGAAGAGATTCTCGAGGCCAATCCACACTTAACGTATATCCCAGAAGATGTGTACGCAGAGGTTAAATCGGGACACGCAGTATTGTGGGTTGCAGACAAAGCGTTTGCAGTAACGACTAGTGAGACAGACCAGTATTCAGGCGAAAAGACACTGCTCGTTTGGGTGTGTTGGAGCAAACCAAACGGAACATCAGTTTTGTTTCGGCACCTTGAAGAACTGACACGAGTTGCTGCGGACAGTGGTTATGCGTGGATCGAAACGAGGACCCAAAACGAGCGTCTAGGTGAAGCACTAGGGCACTGGGATTGGGAGCTGGATCACATAGTTTATAGGCGATCATGTCATGGCTTCAAAACCTAAACAGTCTGATTATCAAGCCTCTGATGCGGAGAAAGCCTCGGCGTCGGTAGCTCTTCAGAATTACAACTACTTTAAACAGAACTATTCTCCGATTCTCCAGCAGATGCGCGATAAAGCGCAAAACACGGACGTCGGTACAACGCTTCGCGGTCGTGCCAATGCCGACACTATGCAGGCGCTCACACAGCCCTCTTATCGAAATACTCAGCAGGTTGATTACGGGGCTGACCTTGGAAAAGCATACCAAGGACAGCTTGGCGTCGCGAATACCTCAGCGAAACAAATCCAGAACCAAATGGGTACAAATGTCCTTGGCACTGCTCGAGGGCAGGCAGCGGATGCTTCTACGGGCATGGCACAGCTTTCAAGACTAGGCACAAGTGAAGCACTAAACCGAGCTAGGAATAAGCAGATGGTCGCTCAATCTAAAATAGATGCTGCGACTACTGTCGGTGGCGCATTTGTGATGCAGGGATTGGACAATAAGGATACTGGAGGCACGTTCTTCACTCCGCAGAGGAATATGCCGCGTGGCCAAGCCGGACCTCCGCAACGAGTAAGTTCGCTGAGAGACCGGTTTAAATACTTTGTAGACGGGTAAGTGTATGAGCAATAGAAACTATGAAGACATGGAAGGCCTTGGCTATCTGCCAACTAACGCTTCGCAGGGTAACTCATCACTTCCGGTGGTTGCAGATCCTGAAGCGGCCTATGCCCAAATCACTCGTGGCGAGTTCCAAGATTACATTAAGAATTTCCGCGGTATGGAAAATGATCTTATCAAGCGCGCCCAGACTGATACTTCTTTAGTAGACCAAGCACGCCTTGATTCAACATCGGCGAGTGACCTAACTAAACAGATCGCGTCAAGAAACCAGCAGCGTTACGGCGGTCAAATGACCCCTGCTCAGCTGCAGGCAATGCGGGGTTCAATACAGCGCGGCAGCATTCTCGGGCAGATCCAATCGGTTAGTGATGCCCGCATTGCGCAGAACGAAGCGAACACTAACTTAAAAGCTGATCTTATAAACATTGGCCAAGGCGTAAACCGCTCGAGCCAGAGCCAGCTAGGTTCTGCTGCAGCTGATGCTAGTTCGCGCAGGCAGGCATTTGACGCAGCTAAAGCGCAGAGCAGAGCAAATACATACAGCACCATTGGCCAGTTAGGCGCAATGGCCATTTTCGCGTTGTCGTTCTAGGAGAAAGAAATGGCTGGATTAGGTGACCTTGCGCCGATGTTGAACATGATGCGGCAACGCAAACAGGATCGTGCAGATAACGAGTACAGAGATTCCGTTCTGGCGCAGCGTGATGATCAGCTTGCTTATCAGCGATCGCAGGACGAGATACAGAATGCTGACCGACAAACTCAGTTGGGTATGTTGAGGGAGGCGCAAGATAACCAGAACTCTGCGCAAAGTAATCAGAACGCAGCGGCTTCTGCACTCGAGAGGACACGGGGTAATAGGGACACCGCGCAAGCAATCATCCCGACCCTTGGAGAAGGCTTGACCATCAATGAGTATGGGGGCTTCTCCGTCAGCGACGAATCTTTTAAAGAGGTGTTTGCAAATGACACAGCATCGATGCTGCGTGTTATGCAGAATTCCCCTCAGTTTAAATCATTAAGCTCGTCGCTAGGCGCTCCCTACGACGCTATAACTGGCATCCAGCAGGTTGGAGATGACCGCTATGCTCTGGTTGTAAAAAACGACAACACAGAAGGACCCCTAACAGAAGGGGGGACGTCTGATGCTCAAGACCCAGTCACAGAGTTCGATGGCGCGACGTTGAAACGGATCTTTGAAAATGGCCTTGGCGGTGTGATGAATGATGGGGGGTGGGACTCACAAGCCAGCCAAATATACGCCACCATGCAACTCGACTCGGTTCTCAGAGACAACATGGTAAATGCCGCCGCCCGTGTGATTGGCGACCAAACAAGCCAGTTGGGTCAGGCTGGGGTTACTGGAGGCGTTAACGCGGGTAGATTGGCTAGTTTAGATTTAAATAATAGGAGCTACGATGAGCTGTCTGAAATTCTGGTAGATGGCGGTATGTCTGCAGAGGACGTGGCAGCGCAGTTCCCAAGACCAACTCAGCAATCTTCAACATCACAATCTTCCGAAAACCCACGCCTGCCTTCTGCCGCAGAATCAGGAGAGGAAGCGATTGCGATGCTGCAGGGTATGGGTCTTGGTTTTGAGCGATCTGAAGATGGCGCTTTCGGGGCTATGAATATCCCAGAAAACGCGAGCTCTAGACTAAAAACCTTACTGCGGGGGTTTGAATCCCGCCGCGCGGGAGCCCGTGCTGATGTGAATGATCCCGATTCGATGACGGATGCGGCCGATCAATCTAGATCGCGGATGGCTATGTCGTCGGCAGAGAAGGTGCAAGAGTACGCGGCTGGCTTACCAGCAGAAATAGCAAGGCTGGAGGCTGAGCCGCAGGGTACAGGCCACTCTGCGAGAAATAATAGAGCAAAACTTCAAAATGCGCGTAGGGATTTTGAAATATTAAATCCGTCAGCCATAACGCCTGAAAGCAAGTTAGGTACTGAAGAAAATCCTATTGATCCACCTGATATGACGCTTACTCGCGAGAACATGATTGCGAAGATTAAAGAAGGAGACTTAGTTTTTACAGATAAGCAGCGCGAACAAACGAGTCAATTTCTACAGGGAGAAGGCGTTACAAGGGCATCAGATCTAGGAAATATACGGTCACGGGAAGCAACTCTTGCGGCAGCTATAATAGCCACTTCTGATGCATCTCTTAACGTTGCTCAACAGCAAGCGCTTTTACAAAAGCTGTTTAATCTTGCAGAGCGCGGCGACATGGATTATGGGCGGGGCGACCAAATTGACGATGATGCTAATGCAGGAACTTTAAGACAGAGAATAAATGAATTTGGCGCGGCTGAAAGAACTAAGTTCGAAAATATCACTATGGAAGTGAGCCGAGAGGTAGAAGAACTAACATTGAGAGCCGGTGCGCGGGGGGAGGACGCCGTTCCCTGGAATGACCCGAAAATTACAGCGGATGCAAGACGTATGTTTTCTAATTACGAAGATCTTCCAGAGGGTCTTGCAAAAATCGCTTATGGCCGAGGTGCTGCTGAGGTTGCGGCTGTTGTACTCAATAAATATGCAAAAGAAAAAGAACCTAAATTGTTCAGCTCGGAGTGGTTTCAAAATATGCTGCGGACAGATGCATCTGTAGACTATCCAATTGATAGCCTATTAGATCGCATCGTTATAAATCCAGATGAGAATACTTTTGGGTTCATCGACACCGCAGACGAGGCCGGCACAGTACAGGGAGAAATACCATTATTATTGGCCTACAGTTTGTTTGGTAGGAGATACGTAAACGAAACCCTAATTCCGGCAGCAAAACGCCGCCAAAAAGTGGCAATGTAATGCCGAGCGCAACTGAATATTTAAACAGTATAATTGCACAAGACGCTATGCTCGTTGAGCAGAATAATGCGCTTCTTGATCAAATAATTACTGCCGACGCCCCCGCGCCTTATACCACTGATACCGCTGGCACCGCGTACAGTCCGTTTAAAGCGGGCATTCGCCAAGGTGCTAACGCGTTTGCCGGTGATATCGAATATTTTAAAGCGCTTGGTAACACTCTCATCGGAGATGATCGGGCGGCTGAAAGAAATTTAGAAAACGCGCGCATTCGATCCGATCAAGCGTCGAAAGCTGTCGCTGGACTAGAGACATTCGAAGAATTCACTGATGCTCCAACATTCTCTGGGTTCTTGAACCAAGTTCAGATGGGCCTTGGGCAAGTAACCCCATTCGCGGCGGAAACGATTGCTGCGGGTCTTACTGGTTTTATTACAGGTGGTGCAGCTCCCCTTGCTTACGGTGCGGCTCGGAAAGCAGCGACAGAGGGCGCCGAAGCGATAACGAAAAAGCTGGTCACTGACATTGTCCAGAAAAAAGGCCGTGGCGAAACGCTCGATGCGCTCGAGAACGACATTATCGAAGGGCTTTGGAGCCAAACAAAACGTGGGGCGAAGATCGGCGGTCAAACTGGTGTTGTAGCAGGCACCTATCCAATTAACACCGGCGAGAGTTTCAAAGAATTTGACGAGGCAGGCGTAGATCTCAACGCAGACCGCGCCCTGCAGTCCTTGTTACTTGGCGGTGCATCAACGGCGCTCGAGGTAACCGGCGAAGCGCTTGTCCTTAGCAACCTCGCTAAGCTTGCGAAACGCAAAGCAGGTTCTGATCCTAAGAGCATATTAAATCTGTATGCCACCAACATTGCTAAGAATGCGGGCCTTAGTTCTATAACCGAGGGCGCAACTGAGCTCGGCCAAGAAGGTCTTCTGGTTGCTCAGCGAATGGCTGTGGATGACAGCTACACCCAAGACGACGCAAATCTAAGACTCGGTCAGGCATGGTTCATGGGCACTATAGCCGGTACTGCTATGGGCGGTGGCGGTGCAGCTGTGGCCACAACGCCAGACGCGATATCGCGAGTATTTGATAAAGCCAAAGAGCTGTCTAGACAGGGCCGCGCGCAAGAAGTTTCTTCAGAAGTTGACCAAGAGCAGTATGGCAATGTTGGCGGTTTCTATACGACACAAGAATCTCAAGGCGACATAGATGCGCAGTATGACGCGATGCAGGACGAAGGCTATGGCAAGAGGGCGGTGTGGGTTGCCGGCGACCCTAAAGACAATAACTTAGGTAATGTTGGAGATAACTCAAGCGGCACGAGTACTAGGAACGGCAAGAAATTTTACTACGCCAATATTAAAGGACGTGGCACGATTTTCTCTCAAGATATCGAAGTGGTTAACAGCGTTGTTAACGATAACGGTTCTGATGCCTCAGTTGGTGCTGCGCTTGGTTATAGCGCGACGAAATCACCGACGGAAAATGCTACCACTGTTGTGCAGGTGCTTGACGCTAAAGGCGAGGTTATTTCTGAAGAACTTACTACGCAGGAGGGTTTGCCTGCTGCCAGAGCAGCTGCTCAGAATATAGCAGGTTCGAAAGGTAAGATTGCGGAACTTCCGCTAGCACAAGCGCAAGAGCAAAGAGCACAGCGAGTCGCGGCCGAAAGAGTCCGCAACATGACGATTGATTCAGATGAAGCGGTAGACCCTAACGAGCAGTCGCAGCCTGAAGCGACCGCGCAGGACATGGGCCTTACGGAAGCTGAGCCTGTTCAAATAGAACTCACCGAAGATGGCAGAGAGCAGCAAACATATCAGCCTAAACAAAGCGCGGATCAGATATTTCCTGAAACGGAATCTCTCCGACGTGAATATGAGAAAACATTTAATCAGACAGTTAATTGGTCAACTAGCCCCCTTGGGTTGGCGAGCGATTCGACTTTAAGAAAAGTAAACAAGCTCCAGTCAGTAAATCCTGAATCACAAGTTGAGCTAATACTCGGGGACGATAATCGTTTCCGTATTGAGATGACCAGCTTAGGCGGTGACCTTTATACAATCCAAGACAAGGGCGGCAACCAACGCCGCCTACCACTTGGGCAGTTTATCCAGGAGTCTATTGCGCGCGCGTCACGGCGAAGTAAATTCAGCAAGGACGCCGGCGTGTCAGTGGTAGCAGTCGACGAAGACGGGACAGTTACAGAAGAATTTACCGTTAACATTGCAGACATGATCGCGGCGGGGAAGAGGATCAACGAGACAGAACTCGGTGGCTCTTTTGACGGAATTGATTCGGACGTCAGTGGCCTGAGTACAATTATGGGTGAGTTAAATGTTCAAGGCTATGAACTCCAAGTTGCCGGCAGGCCGCTACGAGGTGACGTAAAAGCGCCGAGAACTGGTCTTGCTTTTGAGGATGGCAGAAGTGGCATACCCGAGAACTACAATCTAGTAACGGTTAACGCTAAAGGCGACACCCTCTACGATCTGCTTATCCGAAACCCAAACACAGCCACAAAACCACTGTCTAAAAAGAATGCAAAAAGATTGAAGGACGTGGCAGAAGCCAACGACAGACTCATTAAAAGGGCTCTTGCTGAATTTGATGCGAGAGAACCCGACGCAACTTCTACCAGGCGTGATGCTTATGCCGCTCGGTTAGAAAAGGCGAAACAAGATAACATTAGATCAGAAGAAATAATGTTAGGGGCACAAGATGATTCGTTCAGCGGGTTTACGTCTGAAGGAGCTAAAGACAGGCGCAGAGAAAAAGCTGTATTTGGGTTTACTCAAGATGAAGATACTAAGCCAGAAGATATTATTCCTACAACAGGTCTATCTGATGCTTTTACTGGATTCACAGAAAAACAAGACGGGGTTTTTGATGGTGGTCCCGAGGCAGTAAACCTTGATAGCGCCAATACTAGATTGCTCAATGAAGAGCCGCCCCCAAAGACGGGATATAGCGAAAAGAGATCTAAGTCAGGAAACCCCGAGTTTGTCTTAGATGCTAAGCAAACCACCGCTGTTCTTGATGATCCCGAGAGAACTTTTGCTGAATATCCTCTAGGGGGTATCCCTGAAGCGGTGTCAGTCACTATTAACCAAGCACTAAAGAAGCTGAGGTTGAAGGGCAAGGTAGTCGTTATGCCTCTCAGTAGGCTCAAAGCGCTGGGCGACGGCATTTTCGACTTAACCAGCGACAGAGATGTCGGTGTGGCATTGCAAGAGATTGCAAACAGCATTGGTGAAAAAACCGGCGGTGTACATTACCGCTTGCGCAGCAATGATGGCAACGGGGTACATGTTGTTATTCTCAACGATGAAGTGCTCGGCGGTAATGAGCTTGAGCTAACGCTGACGGCGGGGCATGAAATTGGCCATGCGCTGTTCATTGAAGAGATGCAAACTGCTTTGCAAGACCCCGAATTGAGAGGTCGTCTCTATCGGGACTTTGAAAAAGCACGAGCGAAGTCCCCTGAGCTCTACGACGACGCTCCAGGCAGGGACGGTTTTGAGGAGTGGGTAGCTGACCAAACAGCGAAGTGGACCACGAAAAATATCAAAGCCCAAGGAGTAGTTCATAGATTCTTCGCGAGAGTCGCGGAACGCTTAAAATCCCTGTGGAACTCATTAAGCACGAACAGCAGAAAACGCTTCGGGCAAGAGTATTCGCAAGCTGTGGATGACTTCATCTCGGAGTCGATAATACGCAAGCAGGACCCTTCGGTTAAGCAGCGCAGGGCTATCGATCCTTCCGCAACACCTGCGCTTATGCGGGCCAAAATATTTGGTTTTACTGACATAACGTCAGAGATGCGTATGTCTAGTCTATACGACCAAGCCGTTGCTTTCGTAGCAAAATCTCAAAACGCTACCATTTCCTCGGTTCAGAGGGAATTACGCATTGGGTATAATAAAACCGTTGAGCTGTTTGACCAAATGGAAGCGGCCGGTGTTATTTCACCAATGGACAGTAATGGTAACCGAGAAGTGTTAATTGCTGCGGATGCAGATTTGAAATCTGCGCCTAAACAAAAAACAAAAGCTAAACCATCTTCAATGAAGTCGGAAATGAAGCTCGCTGCGATTAACGATGCCGTTAATCGCGCGGCAAAACTACCTGCTAAATCTGATCAAAACACTACTGCCGCGGTTCAGAAAAATACGCAAAGTATTCTTAGCAAAGTGTGGGAGATTTTTGCGCCCATGCAATCTGTGGTAAGGAGACTCGGCGCTAAGACCGGTGCCGGCGTAAAAATAGCAAATATGATTTATGGTCGTTCCGGTGAGAAAGGGCTTGGTTTTATTCAAAAATCTACGTTGAAGATAAATGAAATAGAGGGCCAATTAGTAAAAACTTTTGGCGATCTTACTTCACAAGAATTTAAGGATTCGGCGCAAGAGGCGAGGAGTAGCAAACCTACAAGCGAATTGTCTGCTCAAGCGCAGCAAATTCGTGGATTTCTAAAACGCTTCTACGATGAGTATGTATCCCAAGAAGAGAATACATCAGTTGGTTTTCGAGAAGATTTCTACACAGTGCTACTAGACTTCGACGCCATCTCAGCAGATCTAGACGGATTTTCTGAGACTATCGCTACTGAACGCGGCGATATTACAGCGTCACAAGTTAAAGAAATTATTGTTGCAACCATAAACAATGCAAGAACTGCGTCTGAAAATGTAACTGAGGCGCTGATAGATGGTCTAGACCCTTTACATACCGCAGAAGAATCTATTGAGTTGACCAAAGGGGTTCGACGCGAGCTACTCGATAAATACTCTAAGCCGGCGGAAGTGGCATTAATTTCTTACGTGAGACGTCTTGTGAAACGCGTCGAATGGAACAGAGCCACTAAGTCCGGCGAAAATACGCTAACTGCAGAGTTAGCTAAGCTGTCTGAAAAAGATCAAGCGACAGCTAAAAAAGCACTCGGCGCGGCGCTAGGTTTTTATCCTCCGTTAAGTGAGGATATGCAGAATCTATCGAGCGCAGCGCAAACGCTTCAGATCTTTACAACTCTTAGTTTGGCTACAATATCCTCCATACCTGAGCTGGCTGCTGCAGTAATTAACACTCGGGAGTTTTCAGGTGTGTTTGAAGGTTTCAAAACAATCGCGGCCACAATTTTAGATCCCAAAGAGCGGTGGGAGTTCGCGCGGGACATAGGTGTCATAGGCAATGACTCTCTTGCTAATGCATTTATGAGCGAGTCGGATATGCAGTACCTAACTCCTACAGCTAGAGCGGCGGCAAACAAGTTCTTTGAATATACCGGACTAAACCTATTCACTAAATTTACACGAGTCTTCGCCGCGCAGATGGCGCAGAACTTTATTGTAAAGCACGCGACTACGCCCAACAGCCGCTCGGGTCGTTACTTAAATGAGCTTGGGTTAGAGGCTGATGTGGTTAAGCAGTGGGTATCTGAGGGCAAAGGGTTTAGTACGCCTTCAGGACTCGCCGTCAAGCAGGGGCTCCAGAAGTTTGTCGAGTCTACTATGCTCCGCCCAAATGCAGCAGAGCGACCCATGTGGGCGTCCGACCCGCGTTATGCGCTTCTCTGGCAATTGAAATCGTTCCCTTACTCCTACGGCCAAGTTGTCATAGGTGGTGTAGTGCGTGAGATGAAAGCACGGCAGCAAGAAGGCCGCGCAGCGGGTAAAACAGGCGGGCAGATAATTGCTCAAGATCTTGCTCCTCACATGGCGCTCTTCGGTTTAACAGTCCTCCCGTTTGCGATGCTTTCTCTTGAGCTGAAAGAGAAAACCAAATACGCGATGAAAGCCATACTCCCGTTCCGCGAAGCAGACGCTTCGATATTTAAAACTGACAATATGGAGTGGGGCGAGTATTTCGCAGCGGCTTATGGAAGCGCGGGAGTCTTTGGACCCTTGGCACTTCTCACTAGCGCCCAAACGGATGTCAAGTGGGGGAAGCCACCGGTAAGTGTATTCGGCCCTACCGTCGACACGCTGTACCAAGTACTCATCCAAGGTAATTACGAACGAGTTCTTCCTATTTATAACCAGTTCTAGGAGCTAGCTATGATTGACGCAATAAAGGTCAAAATCGCCAATGGGCGAGACGCAGTTATGGGCTGGGTGGTAGCGATGCCACTTGAGCAGAAAGTCACTTACGTAGTTATGGGACTCCTACTTCTACATATACATGGATAAGGTGCTGTATGAACGTTGTAAAGCTATTAGGTAAAAAGGTTAAAAACTCATTTATGCGAATGAATGAGCCACAAGCAGCTGTTACGGCGCTTGCGATTCTGGCCGCGTTCGCGGTAGCGGTGGCGGTATGAAGTTTAGTGCCATTAAAGGGATCGTTGGCGGTTTGGCACCAACGCTTGGCGCTACACTCGGCGGTCCTCTCGGCGCCACAGCGGGGAGAGTCTTAGCTGAGGTTCTTGGCTGTGACCCTTCGGCAAAGGCAATTGATGATCGACTTAGGCAAGCCACGCCTGAAGATCTAGTGGCCATCAAGGAAGCGGAACTTAAATACGCTGCCAAGATGGAAGAGCTAGGCGTAGACATGTTTGAGCTTGAGACTGCCGACAAGCAGGACGCCCGAAAGTACTTTGCTGGAGATTGGACTGCCAGAGTCATAGGTATCCTTGCTGTAGTTGGGTTTTTGGCTTACATATTTACCGTAACGCTGATGCCGCCAGACGCTAACTCAGACACTATCGTGTCCCTCGTACTCGGTTACCTCGGAGGCACTGTGTCAGCGGTTATAAGCTTCTACTTCGGCGCTAGCCAGAGTCAATCAACGGGGGCAGAGGGTAAATGAGTTTAGCTGCAGAAAAGCTTATTGAGTGGGAAGGATACGAGCAGTTCGCCTACCACTGTACAGAGGGTGCCCTGACTCTAGGCATCGGGCGGGTTATCGAGAAAGGTAAAGGTCCTGGAATCAGCCTCGAGGAGGCTAAATACCTCTTAGAGAATGATATCAGCAGGGTGGAAGCCGAGTTGAAGAAGGCATACGACCCTTGGTATTCGGCCCTCTCAGAAGGACGCAGGACAGTGTTGATCTCAATGGCGTTCCAGCTCGGTTTGGCGGGTTTAGCCGGATTTAAGATGGCGCTGGCTAGCTGTGCAGAGGGCGACTGGGAGGGAGCAAAAGAGAACTTCATGGACTCAAAATGGGCAAGAGAACAGACGCCAAACCGAGCTAAAAAAGTGTGTGAATTACTGATAGCCGGTTAATTTATTTGTGGAATTATATTAGTATAGCTAATATAATTAATACTGGGTGCTGCTATGGCTGAAAAAATTAAGCTCGTTCAAGGTGATACTTTACCTTCAATCAAGCTAACTCTGACAGACCCCACTGACGGGGTCGTACTTGATCTATCTGATGCTGGCACAACGGTAAATGTGTATTTCCGTGCCGTTGGTAGCGACACAGTACTTTCTACTTTGGCCTGTTCCAAGATAGGCGGGGGTGTGGATGGCGAAGTCCGTTTCGACTTTACCGGCGGAGCATTGAATGTTCCTGCTGGTCCTTATGAAGGCGAGATAGAGATTAACTTCGACGGCGCACTACAAACGGTTTACGACAAACTCAAATTCTATGTTCGTGAAGATTTTGCATAGCGGAGGCAAACTATGTCAGCAATGTCAGATTACCTAGAGAATTCTTTAATTGACCAGATTTTCAGAGGTCAGACTTCTCCAACTACTACAACACTGTATGTGTCACTTTTCACTGCAGCTCCCGATGATACTGGTGGCGGCACTGAGTTAGTAGGTGACGGCTACGACCGTGTACCTGTTACCTCTAGTCTGACGGCTTGGGCGGGAACGCAGTCCAGCGGCAGTACTACGTCATCATCTGGTACAGGCGGCGCGACTAGTAACAACGTTGAGATTACTTTCCCAGAGCCTTCAGCTTCTTGGGGCCAAGTAACTGCGTTTGGCGTCCATGACGCTTCAAGCGGTGGAAACTTATTGTTCCACGGGTCTTTGTCTATTAATAAAACAATAAACGAAGGCGATACGGTTACTTTCCCTGCTGGTTCCTTAGCTGTCACGTTCGCCTAATAGTAAGGACTGAACATCGATGCTGAATAGGGCGCGGTTTAATCAGGTATTGTTCAATGGTGCTATTAGCACCGTTGCAAAGCTGGTTGCGCTCGCAGGATCACTAGTAGTCAGCAGCGGCTATTCTGCTGAGCTTGCTAACAGCGCGAATCTTAACGCGGCGATCTCGGCGCAAGTCAGTACGCAAGCTTCGCTGTTTAAGAAAGACAACTTAGCCGGTTCTATCCAAACGAATGCTGCCACTACTGGCAGCATTATTCTGGAATCTCCTCTGCAGGGCGGAATTACTAGCGTCGCGATTGTTGACGGTGGTGTTCACTTAGCTATACCTGTAGACGGGCAATCAGATCTTGGCGGCGCATCTGTTTCTGGTGCTCTCGAGGGTAGCGTCACAAATGCTATACCTCTGGCGAGTTCGGTTACAGCAGCTGTTCTTACTTCCGCCGATGTAGATCTAACTAAGCCGATTAGTGGTGTGGTCGACGCGGTAGCAAGTGCTGCCGGTGACTTAGGGCTTGCAGCAAAATTAAGCGGCATAGTGGCAGGTGCATCAGAAGCGCAAGCCGATGTTCACGTTACTGTAAACACAGAAGCCACTGTTGTTTCTTCGGCTGAAGCCACAGCTAATGTTGTGCTTGCCAAGCCAATCGCCGGTTCGTCCGATGTCGAAGTAGTATCGCAACCTGAGTTAGCTAAGTCAGCAAACCTCGAAGGTGCGGCATCGGTATCAGTGGTCCTGGACGCTACACCAAGAATAGTTAATGTTGTTCGGGCATCAATCGATGCTTCTCTGACTGTAGCCGACGCGCCTCTCTCCAAGACAGATAACATTAATGTCAATGCAGCTGCATCTGCTGATGTCAGTGGCAGCTTTGATCTAATTATCCCTGTTGCCGGCTTAGCCGATGTTGCAGTCTCTACCGACGGTCTAATCACTCTCGTTATACCGCTAGATGGTCAGTCTGATCTTGGCGGGGCGCAAGCGGTTGGATTGCTCAGCGGAAACGTGGCAATTGACGTGCCTCTCGCTGCTGCTGCTGATGTAGCGGTACAGACTTTAGGCGGAATTGATCTAGTTATACCTGTGGCGGGTCAGTCATCTGTCACAGCGACCACAGCAACGGAATTAGGGTTACAGGTAAATCTCGACGGTCAGTCTGGACTCGGCGGCGTATTTGCGTCTGGCTCTTTAGCCGGCGGCATAGACCTGCATATATTTGTTGAAGGCGCATCGGTGCTTCAGGCAGCTATTGCAGGTGGCATAGATCTGTCTATCCCTGTTGGTGGCGACGTTGCTGGCAGCGTGTCTACTCAAGGTGGCATAGAGCTACTTATCCCCGTAGCGGCTCAGGCAGAGGTATTAAGTGCCGCTAATGCTGCAGTGGTTCTAGAGATTCCGCTAGACGGCCTGTCTGATTTGGGCGGTGTACAAGCCGTCGGTTCATTGGCCGGTGATGTCTCTCTAGATATACCGCTTGCAGCGTCCGTCAGCACCGCGACTCAATCTAACGGCGGTATAGAACTAGAAATTCCAGTGGCCGCACTCGCATCTGTTGCTGCGGATACTGAAGCTGATCTTGGCCTGACTGTTAACCTTGATGGTCAGTCGGATATAGGCGGTGTCTCTGCCACAGGTACGCTAACCGGCGGTATTGATCTTCACATATTTGTTAGTGGCTTCGCAGATATTGCAGCAGCTACTGATGGTTATATCGAGCTAGACATACCTGTAGCGGGTGCAGCGGCTAATAGCGCGTTTACTGCGGGCGACATCCACCTTGATATACCTGTTGCGGGCGGCTTATCTGCAACAGTAGCCGCAGAGTCAGACGTTAACATAGTTGTTAATTTGCAGGGCTCTGCCGCTGCACAAATAGCAACTGCTGGCGATCTGCATGTCACAGCGGCACTCGGCACGGCGGTACTTGGTCCTGTCGCCGCTTCTGGCGATATTCACATTACCAAGAATTCAGCTGCCAGCGCCGTTGCAACTGCTGCAGTTGAAGCAGACGTCCATCTCGATATACCGGTAGCCGCTGATCCGGCGACTACGCTGGTAACACTAACTCCTGACGCGGCGCTTCGTGTCCTCACGTTCTACGACAACGTAGTTGCCGCAGTCACTGTAAGTGGTGTGAGTGCCGCTTATGAAGTGGACAACTCAACTTATTCTGCTTCCTTTGGCTCCTATAGTGCTACGCCTATTGTTGCAAACGCCACTTACTCTGCGGTTGTAAGTGGCGTATCAGCAGTGGCCACGGTAGAGCTGGGTGTGGTCGCTACAGCCGAAGTTGAGTATGCAGAGACTTACATAATTAGCTATTTAAGGGCTGCGTAATGGCTGTTCTTTATTCAAACAATGCGGCATCGACTTTGACCGGTGGCATTACTGATACGGCTACGTCACTTACGGTGTCGACCTCTAGTGGCGCTGAATTTCCAGATCCAGGAGTAGGTGATCATTTCTACGTGACTTTGATTGGTGAAGATGAGGGCGCAGCAGAAATTGTAAAAGTAACTGCCCGCACCGATGACACGATGACGATTATCAGAGGCGTTGATGGAACAACAGCAAGTTCATTCAACGCCGGCGATAAAGTCGAACTCAGGATGACCAAAGCATTAATGGACGACATCCAAGAAGATGCAGCAGACGAAGCGATGGCAATGGCTATCGCGCTAGGCTAAAGGTGAAGAATGGCTACTAGCTTTCTTAATGCGACAGCAAGCAACGTTGGAACGAGCGAGGTCACAATTTACACAGTGGCGGCAGATTCTAAAGCGTTACTTATAGGCTGTAATGCAGCAAATGTTTTTGGTTCTATCGTGCCTTTTTCTTTAATTCTGAGGCGTAGTGGTAGCGACATCTACATTGCGAAAGACCTGCGCGTACTGAATTCAGAAAACGTCGAGGTCATGAAAGGCCGAATAGTTATGGTCGCCGGCGATCAACTGATTGCTACGGCTGGAATAGATGACGCATACGATGTCATTGCATCTTTGTTAACAGGGGTTAAATGATGGCCGGATTCTACGAGGGCACGGATTTAGCCACACAGACTTTTTATGGTTTTCGCCTAAATAATCCTGACGGGAATTTAGATGTCGAAATCATAAATGATGGTAGTGAAGTTTATCTGCCACAAGCGGGCGCTATTGACGCGAACGATTATAAAGCATGGGTTTGGAGTCGCGATACAGTTCGATTCCAATGGGGTAATAACGGTCACTTAATGGTGAAATTCTTATGACACAACTCATTGATCTTGGTAAGTTGCGATTCCATTTCGCAGGTGACTGGAGCTCAGCAACTAGTTATGAAGCTAACGATATCGTTAAGTATGGCGGTAATATTTATTGCTATACATATGGTTTAAAGACCTCTGCAAATCTTCCTACAGACGTCACGTATTGGGCATTAATGGTTGAGGGCTTTAAGTTCCAAGGTGTATTTGATACTAGCACTCAATACAGAATAGGTGACGGGGTAACTCACGGCGGCAAGGTATATATATCTATCCTTGATAGCACTAATCAGACTCCTCCCAACGCAACATACTGGTCACAGTTTGTAGACGGTATTCAATATGAAGGAATCTATAGTGATGTTGCTGCGTATCAGAAAAATGACATCGTCGTCTATGGTGCATCATTATATATTGCAAAGGTAGACACAACCGGAAATAACCCAATAGAAACTACTTATTGGGATAAATTTGTCGAGGGTGTTTCCCCCCAATCAGTGTATAACGCAGCTACTGCTTATGTTCCTGGTGACTTAGTTGCATATGGCGCAAACATATACCGCGCCAAAACCAACACTACTGGGAATATACCTACCGAAGCTACTTACTGGGAAGTGTTTGTAACTGGAACGGTATTTAGAGGTACTTACGATAATGCATCTACTTACTACAAAGGTGATTTAGTAAGTTATGGCGCAAATGCATACGTAGCTTTACAAGAAACTGTATCAAATTTACCTACGGATACTGAAAACTGGGACGTGTATTCAAAAGGTTTCAGCTACAGTGGCGTTTGGGGGGAAGCGAACGCCTACTTAATCGGCCAAGTTGTTAGTTATGGTGGTTCTCTTTACCAAGCGATTCAAGACACTACTAATAGCGTTCCTTCTACTACGCCTTTAATTTGGTCTAAAATTGTTCACGGGTACAAACATCGAAATGCTTGGTCTACAGCGACGTCTTACGCGGCGGATGAGGTAGTAACTCACGGTGGCAATACGTATCTTTCTTTACTGCCTCACGCATCAACTGATTTTGAAACCGACCTTGCCGCAAACCTCTGGCAACGTTTCAACGGCGGTATACGCTGGAGAGCTGGTTGGACTGCATCTACCACTTATCTAAAAGATGATTTGGTTAGAGATGCTATCGGAACAGTATATATAGCGAACTCGGATCACTCATCTTCAACTGACTTTGCTGCTGATAGAGATACCGACTCTCGTTGGACCCTATTCGCAGCAGGCGGGGCCGATGTGCTCCCAGCAATCCAAAGTGGCGATCAGCTAACCCAGCTTTCTATTGCAGCTGATGGGACAAGTTTAGAGTGGGTGAATTCAACAGGCTCACAGAACGTATTTTATGTCGCGCCGCACGGTGTAGATTCTATTACATATGGTTTTAGTCTTGCGTACCCCCATGCGACAGTAAAATATGCTTGTTCGCAAGTGCCGGCAGGTGAAGCAGCCACTATTTTTGTTAAAAATGGCACTTACTATGAACAACTTCCGATAACTGTTCCAGCAAATGTAGCAATAATTGGTGACAATCAGCGCACAGTAAATATCCTACCGGCGGCTGGGCTTAGTGATGATGGCGTTACTTCAAATGCCGAGTCAAACATGTGGCTCATGTCAGATGGGTCGATCCTAAATAAAATGACTTTCAAGGGGATGACTGGTTGGGTTGCAGGTGCTACCCCCGACGACATTACAACTTCTACGCCTAAAGGTGTGGTTGCGTGCTTTAACTCCGCGTCTCCAATTATTAGTAAGTCCCCTTACATCCTAGAGTGTTCTGCAATAGTTCCTGGTGGGATAGGCGCCCTAGTTGATGGCTCTGTCCATGCAACTGGTAATAAGTCAATGATTTTCCACGGCTACACTGTTATCTCAGATAATGGCGTGGGTTATTGGGTAAAAGATGCTGGTAAAGCTGAAATTGTTTCTTGTTTCACTTACTTCTGCTACTTCGGATATGCAGCATCTGGCGGCGGTTTTATTAGGGCGCTAAATGGCAACAATTCTTACGGAACTTGGGGATCTGTATCTCGCGGTTATGATACCGAAGAAACGGCACTAGCAGCGAGCGTATCAGGTCAGCAATTAAACTTTACTTATGGCGGCGGAGCAATCAACGCTGGCGACATAGTCACCGACACAGATAGCGGCGCTACGGCAATTGTTACGAATGTCCAATACAGTGCAGATAAAGTTTATGTAAAAAATGTATCGGGTACATTTACTGTAAACCATGCGCTTACATTTACAAGCGGCGGGATAGGTACGGTTAGTGGGGGAGGTCTAGAAGATCAGTTCGGGTATGTGCTGGTCGTTGATGGATTAAATTCTTTACCAGTGCCTGGGCAAAGTGTTCAGATTGCCAACGACGCCATATCTTATGTGGTGCAAAGTGTAACCGGAACTTATGTTGATGCTGCAAGCGATATAGTTGTACTTCTAGCTCAAGAAAAAATAGCGGGTTCGCCTGATGGTAGCTACGTTCATTTTAGAACGAAGTATTCTCAGATTCGTCTCACCGGACACGACTTCTTAAATATTGGCACGGGCGGGTTAACCACTACTAATTATCCTGGCGAGCCTACTCAGCCGCCCTCGCAAGGGAACGAAACAAACGAGGTTTTCCCAGGACGCGTTTACTATGTGTCAACTGACCAAGATGGTAATTTCAGAGTAGGCGAATATTTCCGTATTGACCAAGCAACGGGTCGCGCGACGCTAAATGCAAGCGCGTTTGATTTAGCGGGCTTGACATCACTCAGGCTGGGATCTATTGGCGCGCAACTCGGTGAAACGATTAATGAGTTCTCTTCAGATGCCTTACTAACCGGAAACAGTAATTCCGCCATTCCCACCGAATACGCAGTAAAAACATATGTTGATGCGGCGAAAACGGCAGCACAAGCATATGCAGACAGTGCGGCAGGCGCAATATCAGTAAATACTATTCCTTTTGTTTCATCAATTAGTTCTGATGAAACATCAGCTGGATCATCGATGCGTTTTTCGATGGAGACCCTTACTGTCGATAACGCAGTAACTTATACGATCCCCACCGGATCATATCACTTTGTACTGAATCCGAACGGCTTGGCGCTGTTCCAATAGGAGACTAAATAATGTCTAAGATTATAGTAGATCAAATCCAGAAAAGTGGTGGGGCGGCGTTAACATTACCCTCTGCCGATGGTACAGCTGGTCAATTGTTAAAGACTGATGGATATGGCGTTCTATCTTTCGTAAGTGAAACAACGCAAAGCATTCAAACTTGTGTTTACTCAAAAGCATTTGCTTTGACTGGCGCAAATAACACTGATCCGTTGAATATGGTCAAGTGGACAGATGTTTTGGCGGGCGTGACTGTTGACAACATTATACAAGTCAAAATTTCTGGGCATTTGCGCGCTTCTACAACCTTTAAGCCACGATTTATCGGCGTAGATTCGTCGGGTAATAATATAACCACCGGTTATTTAGGTGGTGGTTACAATGACTGGTACAACGGTGACAATCAGACTAATTCAAGCCCAAACAACAGTAATCAAGGTTGGGTTGAGTTTCCTGGGTATACCACTGCTTACGGAAGTAACAGTGATAGTTATGGTAATGGTATTCAGTTCGAGTACATGATGACTCCACATAAATTTGGGTCCACTGGTGGCCATTTTCATCAAATTAAGTATACGTATCAACAAGACACGAGTTACAACTCACCAAACCACGGAACAATGAATTGGAATAGTTATAGTTCTAGTGCTCCACCAGCGAGCTGGGAAGGAGTGCGGGTCTATCCCACGTCGGGGACATGGGATACCGCAAATCACGGCAATCTTATTGTTGTCGAACTTCTGACAAACAACCAGTAATCTGATCGGAGGATTTTATTATGGCCGGTCCAAAATTAACGGTAGGTGAACTTGACTTACAGACACCAATTGGCGGCGGCGGCGGCGGTGCCGCGCCTGCTGTACAGTTTTCAACTCTTTCTCGAGTGCTTGCTGACGGCACCGTAATTGCTGCGGACGAGACCAAACTTGCAGAGATTTTTATACAACCAACCACGGCTACCGGCACGCAGCAGTACACATCTTATGGCTCTTACTCGTGGGTATGTCCTGAAGGCGTGTTTGACGTGTCGGTAGTTTGTATCGGCGCCGGCGGGGGTGGTTACGATGGGTGGGCCAACCCCGCAGGTGGCGGCGCGGGTTTAGGCTGGAAGAACGATATTCCCGTAGTTCCTGGCACTACTTATTCAGTGCAAGTTGGGGAGGGTGGCTACAGCTATAATGAAACAGGGGCTAATGCATTCGGCGGGACTTTCAGAACTGAAGGGGGTGTATCATATTTTAAAGATGCAACCACCGTCGCAGGTTATGGGGGCGGAAACCAGAGTGTTGGCCAAGCCCGAGGCCCAAGCAGTAATCAGACAGGTGGGGGCTTTGTCGGCGACGGCGGGGGGGCGGGTGGTCACGCAAACAATTACCAAGGCGGCGGCGGGGCTGGTGGTTATGGTGGTCGCGGCGGCAATGGCACAGAAACATCTTGGACTGGTTGGAATACTGATCTTGGCGGAGCGGGAGGCGGATCTTATTACTCGTCTACTTACGGAACTGGCGGTGGGGGTGGGACTGGTTTAACTGGGGCTGGCCCAATAAATGGTAACGAACCTTTCTACAATCCTTTTACAAGTTATAACTCCAATTCTGGTTGGGGGAACGGCGGCAGCGGTAGGGCCGGCGGCGCAAACGGGATGTATGGAGAAAACCCATTCTCTGGAACCGGCCAATCCAGTAGTAATATTCAGGGCGGTAACTATGGCGGCGGCGGCGGTGGCCCTGGAACGTCTTGGCCTTCCGCCTCTGGTCGCGGTGGTGGTGGGGGGGTGAGGATAATTTGGGCACCAAATAAGACTCGATCATACCCGAGCAACGCTACGTAAAAGGAGGCTTAAAGATGCAAAAATATTATTTACATATAAGTGGCGACGGAGATGTGACCAGCCACCCAATAGCACACGATAATTTAGTTATGATATATGGCGACCAAGAAGATCATTTCTACTTGGCGAACAAATACATGCTTATCGGGTATGAAGAACCTGTCGTAGAAGATAATCAACGTTTCGAGGTAGCCGGTTATAGCGCCAAAGAAGATGGGTCTTATTCGTGGGATTTTAATATTATTACTTTAGACCAAGATTATTTAAGTACTCTACACATTAGATTGCATCGTGACGTACTGCTTAAGGATTGTGACTGGTCTGTATTGCCTGACAATGCCTTATCCGCAGAGGAAATTGAAGAGTGGAAGACTTATCGCCAAGCCTTGAGAGACTTGCCTTCGGTATACCCTACGGTTCAGAAGCCAGAAGATGTCACATGGCCAATTCCTCCTAATGCACCAGTTGAAGCTGCGATACCTGTAGTAGACGAGGGGGAGTAATTGGAGCAGCACATTTTTCCCACTAGGATAATCTCAGGACAGTGTCAGAATTTTGATATATGTAATGAGATAAGTCTGTTAGCAGAACAATACAAAAGCGGCGATGTGAGTACATTGCTTGTTTCTGAGAAATGGAATGAACAACAAAGAACAGCAGATGCAAAAATGAAAGACGCTTTTGGCGTAACGTCTTTTGGCACTGAAGATAGATTATTTGATATTGAAGAATGGACTCGCGCTGCGGATTTTATCTTAGACATGGCCAGAGCGCTTTTGGGTTCTGACGTTGCTACGCTAACTACTATGTGGGTTTCGGTATACCCCGAAGGCGGCTACATACCTGAGCACATACACTCAGACGCAGTATTAAGTGGAGTGTTTTATGCAAAAGCCCTAGAAGGGGCCGGCGATTTAGTATTTCACGACCCTGCGTGGGTAGCTAAGACATCCATAAGACAGAATAGTGCGGAAGCTGGATTTCTTGTTGAGACGAAGCACTTTGCAAAAGTACAAACGGGAAGTATGTACTTGTTTCCTGGGTGGTTGCCTCATAGTTCAATGAAGAATTGTTCGGGCGAAGATAGAATAATAGTGGGTTTCAACGTATGTCTTTAAGGGACTCGATAAAGCCAATACACGATAGAGCCGAACATCACCCGTTAGCCCAAGCGATGATAACGAGTGGTATAGCCGCAGAGGTCTACGCGGATCTGTTGGCAAGCTTACTCATTGTTTATGGAGATCTTGAGAGCAAAGCGAGAAAAGAGGGGTTGTTAGCAGAACTCGCTGGAGTTTCCCGCTACCAACTTATGCTTGAAGACCTTGTTGAGTTGATAAGTGACAATGGGCTAGGCGCTAGTGGGTACGAGTCTTTTATTGATGACTACTGCGATCATATATGGAAGCAGGATAATGAAGGGGTTTTAGCCCATCTTTACGTTCACCACATGGGTGATCTTTTCGGTGGTCAGATTCTAAAGAACAAGTTACCAGGAAAATGTAGGCGGTACGATTTTACTGATAGAGATGATCTCATTACGAAAATTAGAGCTTCTCTGACTGACAGTGAAAAAACAAAACAAGAAGCCATTCACGCATTTGAGTTTGTAATTAGCCTATATGACAAAGTCGCAGCCAAACACAATATTCACTAAGTTAGAGCAAGCAAAAGATATTCTGGTGTCGAAGTTTGATGGGTTCGAGACCTACGACGAAGGGCATCGTTATCCGTGGCAAAACTTCTTGTGGCGATCGGGTAAGTTTAGAAGGGCGCATCTTGATGTTGTAGATGCTAGGGATACTAAGAAGCTCTACATGATGCATCTTACCGTGTTCCCGCACACAAACGACGGCGCACCGGTTTTTGGTTTTGACCTTATCGCGGGGCCTAAGAAAGTAACAGGTGCATTTCATGACTTCAGTCCTATAGATCAAAGTCACGAAATGCTCTTGCAGTTCCAAGACCAAGTAACACCTTTTAGCTGGTCTAAAGAAAGAGAGTTGCCTGAGTGGGCAAGAAATATTTTTAGTAGCAATATGGTCGCTGCTGGTTTTATCACGGACATAGATGAACTAGATAAAGTGGTGCAGTTGGTCAGTAGCAACTTAGATTATTATCTAGAGAATGTGGGTAGTCGAAGTGCAACGGACTACACGGCAGCGCAGAATAAGTACTGTTACTGGCAGAAGCAGAACCCACACACACCGAAAGTCATGGCAGCGCTTGGGTATCAGGAGGAGGTAGTAAATACGTTTATTCAGGATTGTTTGTTTCCTGAATTATGATGGACCTCCGGCATGAGCTTAGTATTCGCGCTTATAGTTATCTTGGACGGGACCGCTCAAGATAATAGAAAGACACACTGGTACGATTTAAATCGCTGCCAGTACTTTGCTGCCCGCCTTACCCGCCAACGAAAATCTCCCTCCCTCGGACCAAATATCTCCGCATTTTGCGTCCCTGAATTTGTCGATCTTAAAAAAGTTGAGGTCTTCAAATGATAGAAATCATCGCAGCCGTATCAGCCGCAGGGAAAGCGTTTAACTATATCCAAGCGGCAGTTAACAAGGGTCACGAGATAAACGATCTTGCGCATAAGTTTGGCGCTTTCTTCGATGCCAAAGACAAGATCGCGGAAGCTGAGGCCAGTGTCGAGAACGCCTCGGCTATGTCTAAGTTATTTGCCAAGGGTTCAGTGGAAAGTGCTGCTCTTCAAATAACAATGGCCAAGCAGAAAACCATGCAGATGGAGCGGCAGCTTCGCGAGATTATCACTTATACAGTAGGCCAAGAAGTTTACGTTGAGATGCTCAGGACTCGCACAGCAATACGCAAGCAGAGACTAGACGCAGCGAGAGCAAGAGCTGCGCGCAGGCGTCTAATTATTGACGGTATAGGCTTTGCTTTTTTAGGCATTATATTTTTAGTGTGTGGGCTAATAATCGTTAGCGTCATCACGAAATAACGCAGGAGTAGTAGTCATGTTGTACCACGACGAAGAACGTTTGAACCAGCTTCTTGATGCAGCGGCTTCGAGAGGTGCGAAAGAGGCACTTCGGTCCATAGGTCTTCATGACGAGAATGCTTACAGCGACATGCATGAATTAAGAAATTTACTTGAGTCTTGGCGCGGCACTAAAAAAGCTATACGCATAACTATTGCACAATTCGTTACCACGGCTGTGTTGTCGGCATTATTAGCCATATTTTGGATGCAGAATAAAGGAGGCTAAATGGCCGTATTCAGACTCGAAAGTTTTGCAGGTATTGCACCGGCGAAATCAGCCAGACTTCTCGGCGAAACACTTGGCCAGAAAGCGGAGAATGTGACCTTTACCACTGGGCGCTTGTCACCTATCGAGGAAGATTTGGCCATTGCTACGCTGTCAAATGGCCAGCGCCAATCGCTTTATTATTATGAGCGCATCGGCGTAGATGGCGGGTCTGTATTTCAGTTTAACGAAGCAAATGTCTCGGTCGTCCAGTCACCCATTGCGCAAGACACTTATGAAAGAGCCTATTGGACGGGGCAAGATTATCCGCGAGTGGGCACATACACCAGCATGATAAGTGGTTCGGTATTTCCGGCGGCATCTTATCGGCTTGGCGTACCTGCACCTACTAGCGCACCTACGCTCAACAAGACAGGCACGGCTAATGCCACAGAAGAAGCGCAGGACTTCTCTTACGTCTATACGCTGGTTACGAGTTTCGGGGAAGAGGGGCCCCCAAGCCCTGCATCTGCAATTGTCGAGTGGACTTCAACTGAAACCATCGCCATTGCTATGCCCAGCGCAAACGATCCGTCCGGCGCTTACGACTTTAGTAACGGCTTAAAACGCATATACAGAGCTAACGTCGGCAGCACAGCGACTTACTTCCAGTTTGTTGCAGAGGTGCCATTCTCCACTGTCAGTTACAGCGACAACAAAGCGTCAGCGACTTTAGGCGAAGTGCTGCCTTCTGAGACTTGGGTCGGCCCGCCAGATGACAACACGTCTCTTTACCCCGACGGTCCTTTGCAGGGGCTGCTTCCGATTGGTAATGGTGTCTTTGCTGGGTTTGCCGGCGCTCGACTGTGCTTGTCTGAACCGTACCTGCCTCACGCTTGGCCTATTCAGTATCGACTCACGATAGAAGAAGAGATAGTGGGGCTGTCGGCAACTAACAATGGCTTAGTGGTAATGACCAAGGGCTACCCTTATTTTGTCACTGGCACTGAACCCTCGGCGATGGTCGCTATACAAGTAGACGTTGCTCAGTCATGTATTAACAAAGACTCAATTGTTGATATGGGCGAGTACGTACTCTATGCCGGTCCTGATGGGCTCGTGCAAGTGTCCAACACCACAGGGTCGGTTGTCTCCTCTGAGTTTATAGAGCCAAAACAGTGGGCGGCTGACTTCTACGCGTCAACCTACAAAGCGTTCCTGTATGAAGGGTTGTACGTCGCTTTCTGGACTGACGGAGCTACCGACGGTGGATGGATATTTGACCCTCGACAACCACAGAATGCCTTTTCTACTTTTACTATGGGTGGTGAAGTGCGTGGTGGTTTCACTCGGAAAAAGACCGGTAAGCTTTATCTAATTATCGATAATGAAATTGTCGAGTTTCGAGGGGCGAGTGCCAAGCGCACGTCGTCTTGGAAGAGTCGTAAATTTGTTAGTACGCCGACAAGTATGGGGTGTATAAAAGTTCACAGCGACCAGTATCCCATCGATGTAAAAGTATGGGGTGATGGAGTCCTTATAGCTGATTATCAGCTGCAAGAGACGGCCGGAGTTTACACTCAGGTGACTACTGTCCCTGCTGGTATCTCTAACGGGAACCTCACTGCGCCTGTCATGAGGCTGCCTTCTAACTACGGATGCGAGTGGGAAGTAGAGGTGAGCTCGACACACCAAGTTAACGAGGTGGTACTTGCATCTACTATGGCGGAGATAAATGCATGAGGACGCCTAAAGAAACCAAGATTCCTGGATTCCCTAAGCTCCCCGCTGATGCTTCGCCCGCGATGAGGCGGTACTTGGAGTCTGTCGCAGAGGCTCTCGAAATTCGTTTGGGACGTCGAGGTGACTCAAGGGACAGAGCAATCACTGCGCGTGAGTTAATTGACAGCGGGTTAGCCGTCGAAGGTAAGCCGTTTATTCTTGGGCAGTCTCAGTCTAGTCTGCTGCCAATTGGCACGGACGTTAACGAGACGGATTTACCAACGGCGCCTACGGGGTTTGAGGCGACCGGCGCTTACAGCATCATTATTCTTGATTGGGATCAAGCGTATCTTCAATATTCGCCACATGCTTACACAGAGGTTTGGCGCCATACAGTTGATCAACTGGCGGATGCAATTCTTGTTGGGGTTGAGCACGGCAGTGTTTTTACTGACCAAGTTGGGTCAGCACAGTCTTATTATTATTGGGTTAGGCATGTAAACACTCGCGATCAAAAAGGGCCGTGGAACTCAAGCGTTGGTACATTTGCAGAAACCGCTGTAGATGTAGAATTTATGCTTGAGCTATTAACTGGCGAGATTACAGAAAGCCAGCTGTATAGTACTCTTACCTCTAGAATTAATTTAATTGATGGGAATGGCGCTGGTTCTGTCAATGTGAGAATAGGCCAAGAAATTGCGGATGAAGTGATAGCTCGTAATGCGGCCATATTAGCTGAAACGAATGCGCGTATTGCTGCTATTCAAGCAGAAGCATCCGCTAGAACTACTGCCCTTAGTGCAGAGGCATCTACGCGCGCGCAAGCATTAATCGATGAGGCTTTAGCGCGTAGTAATGGTGACGCAGCAGTAGAACAACAGATAACCACCCTGACTTCGACAACTTTGCCAGGAAACTACGCATCTATAGCAGCTCTGCAGCAGGAAGCGACTGCTCGAACTGACGCAGATAGTGCGGAGGCCACGAGTAGAGAGACTCTTGCCACGCAGATGCGGGGTAGTTACAACGGCACAGATGTTAATCAGTTATCAGCGGGCCTCGTATTTAGTGAAAAAACTTCGCGGGTCACTGCTGATTCAGCATTGTCTAGCCGTTCAGACGTATTAGAGGCCACTGTTAACAACCCGACTACGGGGTTAGTAGCTACAAGGGCAACTCTGACTAACGACTATTATACTTCTGCCCAAGCAGACAGTGCTATATCTACTGCGACTCAGAGCCTTGCATCTATCGCGTCTTTGGGTAATTACACAACCACCGCCGACCTAACTTCGACTTATTACACTCGGGCCGACACAGACAGCGCGATATCTACTGCGACTCAAAACTTAGTCTCTACTACTACATTAGGTAATTACACAACCACCGCCGACTTGACTGTCAATTACTACACGCGTACCGACACGGACAGCGCTATATCTACAGCGACTCAAAACTTAGTCTCCAATACTGCATTAGGTAATTACACAACTACTGCTGACTTAAACACCAATTACTATACGAAGACCGATGCAAATAGTGCAATAGCGAGCGCCGTTAACGCGCTTGGTGCGACTGTAACCGGTGCTGACTATGCGACGAACGCTACGCTGACTACTAATTACTATACGAAGACCGATGCAAATAGTGCAATAGCGAGCGCCGTTAACGCGCTTGGTGCGACTGTAACCGGTGCTGACTATGCGACGAACGCTACGCTGACTACTAATTACTATACGAAGACTCAAACAGACAGCGCGATATCAAGCGCCGTTACTACACTTAGCGCGACTGTAACCGGTGCTGACTATGCGACGAACGCTACGCTGACTAATAATTACTATACGTCTGCACAAGCCGACCAAGCCATAGCAAGTGCTACTTCTACCCTTGTCGCCACTAGCACGCTTGCCGGTTATCCGACTTCGGCGGCGGTCGAACAGAACTACTTTGCCAAAGCAGACGGGGAGTCTTTAGAAGGGCAGTACACTGTTAAAATTGGTACTACTGCTGGCAATCCACCAATTAATTACGTTGCAGGCTTCGGGTTAGCCACCACGAGTTCGCAGGCTGGAGGGAACACCTCACAGTTTTTAGTTGCGGCCGATCGGTTTGCTATCGTCGCGCCCAACGGTACTGGTCTTGTCCCGTTCACAGTCCAAACTACTACCACGACTATCAATGGCGAAACTGTTTTACCTGGCGTCTACATAACCGACGCATATATAAGAAATGGTCAGATAACAAATCTTAAAATTGGTGACCTCGCAGTCGACGAAGCTAAGATCGGAGACTTAGCTGTAAACACGGCAAAGATAAGAGACTTAGCTGTAGACACAGCAAAGATAAGAGACTTAGCTGTAGAGACGGCAAAGATACAAAACGAAGCTGTCACCAACGCAAAAATCGAAAATTTGGCGGTAACGACTCTAAAGATCGCCGGCGAAAATATCACTGTCCCTCGCGCTATATCAGCTGGAAGCGGTGTTTTTATAGGATCGGGGTGGACGCAGATCGGATCTATCACGGTCAACTGGGGCTCTGACGCTACACTGCTGCCATCCCAAGTTCAGTTTTTCGGGCAGCTTAACATTATTGCTACACAAACCGGCAGCAACGAAGTTACACGCGCGCTTCGGATATCTTCAGGCACTCAAGACGGCATAGTTGGGCAGTCTAGTTTGCAGGGATTCTCTGACTGTATGAGCGCGGGCTTTGTTCATACGCCCTCTACCGGAAATACTACCTATCGTATCTATGGGAGTAGCACGGGCTCTGGCGCTAAGGCTGGTAACTGGTTTATTTCTTTGTTGGGGGTTAAACGATGAATATTTATGCTGTCTATGAAGCCGACGGTACTCTAGTCAAAGCCATCTCCTGTTCAGAAGACGAAATTGAAATGAACATTGACCAAGGTCAGTTGTATATGACCACTGATGTATTCGCAAATTACGATACACAGTATATAAGCGGCGGTGCGATAGTAGATAAGACCGAGTTCCCAGAACTTAACGTTTCTCCTGCCACGTTAGGCAGCACAATAAGTGTTACTAATATACCCACTGGAACAAAGGTAAGATGGCCCGACGGCGTAGTAACACCCGAAGATGATGGAGAGCTCTCGTTCAGCGCTGATGTAGGAGGGGACTATTTCTTTGAGTTCCGACACCCTATCTACGTCTCAAAAAGGCTAATTATAAATGTCGCATAGAAACCTAACGAAAGACCCGATCGAGTCCCGTAAGAACGCTTATGAAAAACTGGAAAGCGAAGGCGCTGCGCAAGAAGCTATCTTCGAAGCGTTTGCTGAACTGGCGAGCCAAGGCATTTCTCTCGGGCACAAAATGACCAGCGTGCTTGCCACTAGGCAGGCTATAAAGACTTCTAGACCCAAAGGAGTATGACCATGCACAAAGGCAAAAAATGCACGTTGAACCAGCCACCCAAAAAAGACAAAATGCCGAAAGGTAAATCCGCCAAGGGTTACGCGTCAAAGGGCAAGTGACGGAGCGAATAGAAAAAGTTGACGGAGCGAATAGAGGGCCAAAAAGAGCCTCGTTGACGGAGCGAATAGAGGGCCAAAAAGAGCCTCGTTGACGGAGCGAAAAAAGACCCCCTATAAAGTGAGTGACGATTCGAGAATCACTCTCTCCGTGACGCAGCTGTGACGCACAGGCAAATAGTAATAAATAGAAATAACCGACAAGGATAATAGAAATATATAGAGGTAAAACGCTATATATAAAGGAGTTAAAGAGTTAAATCCCTCTCTCTCCGCCAAATTTCAACTCCTTGTTTTATATACATTTATTTTTCCTCTGACGTAATCTTGACGTAATGCCACTGCTACCGTAATGTGATTAAAAATCACTACGGCAGCGGGCTGTACCACGTGACGACAAATCACTACCGCATCACAACATACCGTGAGGCGACAAATCACTACCGCAGCGCAACGTACCGTGTGACGAA
>ERZ888423.515-NODE-515-length-38900-cov-9.305754_pt1 | contig 38900 bp, 39 predicted proteins | sample MGYA00520523_ERZ888423 | MGnify/ENA primary metagenome ERZ888423 (study PRJEB32303, sample SAMEA104408611) | aquatic metagenome | biome: Brackish water; feature: Pelagic; material: water | place: Baltic Sea | collected 2014-06-08T10:24:00 | depth 30,27 m ... | reverse complement strand
TTACGGCTCAATCATATCGCAGAACCAACGTCAGAGCAATTTTTAGAGGTGCCCTCAAGAATGTTTTGCTATTCCTGCCGATGCTCGCCGCCCACCAGTTTGGCCTTGCGACCCTTGGTCTGGTCATGTTGGGGATTGCCGCTTTTTCGGCTGCGGCGTCTTGCATATATATAGTGAATGATCTGCTCGACCTTGAGGCGGATCGCCTTCACGCCACCAAATGCCGCCGCCCGTTTGCCAGCGGGGCTGTGCCGATCGGCGTTGGTATGGCGGCTTGCGCGGCTCTTGGTGTGATCGCGCTGGGGATTGGGGCCTTACTTGGCACGGCGTTCCTGACGGTTGTCGTGACTTATATGATCTTGTCGCTGGCCTATTCGTTGCGCCTGAAGCGGATGCGCTGGATAGATATTGCCGTGCTTGCGTCGCTTTATACCCTACGCGTTGTGGCGGGGGCGGCGGCAAGCCGCGTGGATGCCTCGATCTTTATGCTGATCTTTATCTTTCCGGTCTTTATCACGCTGGGCTGCGTCAAGCGTATGACCGAACTCGCACTTGCGACGGACGATGCGCATTTGCCCGGACGGGGCTATGGGCGTCAGGATCGCGGTGATCTGCTGAACATGTCCGTGATCGGCATGGTCGGCGCACTGGTGATCTTTTTCCTTTATAGCCACAGTGATCAGGCACATGCACTTTACTCGACTAAATGGCTGATGTGGGTCGCGCTGCTTCCGATTGCGGGGTGGCTGTTCCGGATGATCCGTCTTGGCTATCAGGGCAAGCAGGACTACGATCCGATTGTCTTTGCGCTGCGTGACAAGCGCGGCATTGGCCTTTTGCTGATCACACTGGCGCTGATGTTCTATTCAGCAGGCATCTGGCAGCAGTTGTTCGGGTTTTAGCGCTACTTATATAGAGAGCTTCTTAAAGATCGGTTCCGGCACGTTGCGAATGACCAACATGACCAGCCGCCAAATCCCAGCCGTGTAGATCACATTTCGGCCTTTGCGCAGGCCTTTGGAAATGTCGTGCGCGGCGGCGTCGGGTGTTGTCATGAATGGCATTGAATCCAGCCCCCATGTCATCGCCGTATCAACGGGGCCGGGTTTCACGGTCATCACATGCACGCCGGACCGCCCCAAGCGATTGCGCAGACCGGACATATAGGTGGCAAAGCCGGCCTTGGCCGCGCCGTAAACGTAGTTGCCCAAACGCCCACGATCTCCCGCGACAGACCCGACGCCGACCACGGCACCGCCACCGCGGACCTCCATCATTGGGGCAAGGCGCTGCAAAAACTGCGCGGGGCCGGTAAAGCTGTCCATGATGACACCATCAATCAGGCTTGGGTCCGCGTCGATCACGGCTTGGTCGGGCATTGATCCGGTAAAGACTGCGGCATTCAACATGCCGTGCTGATTGGCGGCCAGATCAAGGATCGGCGTGAATGTCTTTGCGTTGCGCACGTCAAGCGCCATGACATGCACGTCAGCCGCGCCGCGCGCATGCAGATCAGCGGCACTTGCTTTCATGTCATCCATGTCGCGGCCACATAGAATAAGGGTCGCGCCGGTTTCAGCGCGGTCGCGCATAAAGGCGCGCGCGATAGCGGATGTCGCACCAAGGATGATCCATGTGTCGCTCATTATGTGTTCCTCAGGTTCAGGCGGCGGGTCATATCGGTGGCCAATGCGCCCGTTGGGTCAGCCTTGGTCACGGCCTTTTGCCATGCAGGTAATTCAGGATACATCGCCGCCATTTGTTCGGGTGTCGCCAGTGCGTCCTTGGCCAGATAAAGGCGTCCGCCCGCGGATGTGGTCATGTCTTCCAACTCGCCAATCAGTTCGCAGGCGGCGGCACGGTTGGGGAAATCGACGGCTAATGTGTAGCCTTCCATCGGGAACGACAGGTATCCAGCGCGCCCTTCACCCATCCGTTTCAGCACGGCAAGTGGCGAGGCAAGGCCGCTGTTGGCGATCTTTTCCAGCATCGCGCGCAGGGCGTCGGCCTGATCTAGCGGTACGACACATTGAAACTGATGGAACCCGCGTTTGCCGTAAAGCTTGTTCCAGTCGTGGATGCGATCAAGCGGGAAGAAGAAATCCTGAATAGGTTTGACCACGGTGCGCCCGTCGCTTGGAACGCGGCGAAAGTAGGCTGCGTTAAAGGCGCGAACGATCGGTTTGGAGAGCGCGAAATGCGGGGCATTGAACGGTACGGATTTTGACGGGTTTGGTTTGGGAACCAGCCCTGCACCCGTTTCGCCCTCTTCCAGAATGCCGCGGCCCAAGGCATCGCCGCGCGCGGTCGCATCAATCCAGCCGACCGTATAAGAGGCCTGCGATGCATCAAGCTGCACGATATGTTCGTCCCAACCGTCGACGCGCCGTTCGGTGACCATCATCACATCGCCCTTACAGGCAAGCATTTGAATGGAGGTATTCACGATTACACCTGTCTGGCCCAATCCGCCGATTGTGGCGCGCCAAAGGGTGTCATCCTTTGGGGTGATCCGGCGTTGTTTGCCGTTTTGCAATAGGGTGATCGCCGTCACATGTTGGCCAAAGCTGCCGATGTGGTGGTGGTTCTTGCCGTGCACATCCATGGCGATGCAGCCGCCGATGGTCGCAAAGCCGGTGCCCGGCATCACGGGGGGCAGCCAGCCTTTGGGCGCAAAAAGACGGGCGAGTTCGCCGATTGTCAGGCCGGATTCAACTGTGACCACGCCCGTCGCAGCATCGAAATCCAAGACCCGATCAAGGCGCGTCATGTCGATCACGCGGCCATTGTTGTTTAGTGGTGCGTCGCCATAGCTGCGCTTGTTGCCGATGGCAGGCGCGGCAGGCAATTTTGCCAGCACGCTTGCGCGCTCGGGGCGGGCGATGTCGCCAGTTGCTGTCAACGCACGGCCCCAGCCGGAATAGGTGCAGGTCTTCCAAGTCATAAGTCTTAACTTTCTTGTGCAGATGCGGTGCGATTTGACAGGCGTTCGGCCAGCGCAAAGACAGCCAAACCAAGCCCGATTGCAAACCATAGGGTTGTGATGCGGATGATCGCCGTCGCGGGCACGGATACCTCAAGCGGGATCCCTTCGAGGGACAGCAAGGCGATCATCGCCGCTTCGGCCCCGCCAACGCCGCCCGGCGCACCAGTTAACCCACCTGCGAGCGTCGAGAATGTGAAGATCGTCAGCGCCATGAAGACGCCGATGTCCGCCCCCATCCAGACAAGCAGCAGATGAAATGCATAGCCTTCGGCTGCCCAGCCAATCAGGCCAAGACCAAGTGCGCCGGTGATCGCGGGCGCGGTTGTAAAGGCGTCAAGGGATCGTGCCGCAGCGCGGACACGCGCAAACAGGCGTGGAAAAAGACCCGTCCCGCGATAGGCAAATGTCGTTATAGCGGCCAGTAATTGCGGTCGCGTGACTACATAGGCGGCACCGAGCGCCAGCGTGGCGACAGGCAGTGCAAATGCGATTCCACCTGTCCCAAACGAAAGACCGATAGCGAGGATGATCGCCATCGCCGCAAGATCAGAGGCGCGATCCATCAGGACCAGCGGTGCCGTGCGCTCAAATGCCCAGCCGGTTTCGCGGCGCAACCACCGCATGCGGATCAGCTCACCGACGCGCGCTGGGGTGACGGACATGGCAAAGCCGCCGATGAAATGCCGGGTGTCTTGGATCAGGGTAGTCGGCAGACCAAGGCAGCGGGTAAACATGTGCCAGCGGGCCGCGCGAAACAGGTAATTCACCAATGACAGGAACAGCAGAATACCGATCTGCACCCATGTGATCCGCGCGAGCTGGATTTTCGTTTCTTCCCAGCCGGTGGCATAGGCAAGACTGGCCAGGCCGGCGATCACAAATGCAAAGAGAACCGCCAAAAGGCCTATATCGCGCCAACGGCGCGTCTTTTGCGGGCGCGCGGTGCGGGTGGCTGGGGCCGGATCTGCGTTGCTCATGCTCATTTTTGCCCGTCTAGCGACACAATGGGGCAGGAATATGGTGTTGTTGCGAAAACGGAAACAGTTTTTCCAAGATCAAGATGATGCTCTGCCGCGCCGCAGTTTATGAATGTGACTGCGGGTGATCATGTCAGATATTACATCCCGCCGGTGGCATATGGTGGAGCCTCCGGCGGGAGTGTATTTGAACAGAAGAACTAGACGATTGTTGCGTCTGTGGCGGCGCGCAATTCGTCGTGTGAAACGCCGGGAGCGCATTCGACGATGTGCAGGCCCTTGTGGCCGACCTCAAGCACGCCGAGATTGGTGATAATGAGGTCTACTACTGCTTTACCGGTGAGCGGCAAGGTGCAGTCCTTCAGCACTTTGCTGTCGCCGTGTTTGTTGGTGTGGTCCATCACGACGATCACGCGGCCGACGCCCGCCACCAGATCCATCGCGCCGCCCATGCCTTTGACCAGCTTGCCAGGGATCATCCAGTTCGCCAGATCGCCGTTTTCGCTTACTTCCATCGCGCCAAGAATCGCGGCGGCAATTTTGCCGCCACGGATCATGCCAAAACTGGTCGCGCTGTCGAAATATGCCGTGCGCGGCAATTCGGTGATGGTTTGCTTGCCCGCGTTGATCAGGTCGGCGTCTTCATCGCCCTCAAACGGGAAGGGACCCATGCCGAGCATACCGTTTTCAGACTGCAACGTGATATCCTTGTCGCCGACATAGTTGGCGACCAATGTCGGGATGCCGATACCAAGGTTCACATACATTCCGTCTTCGAGTTCTTGCGCGGCGCGTGCCGCCATTTGATTGCGGTCCCACATTATGCTGTCCTCACTGTGCGTTGCTCGATCCGTTTCTCGTGATCACCTTGAATGATGCGATGCACATAGATGCCGGGCAGGTGGATCGCATCGGGATCAAGCGAGCCAGTCGGCACGATTTCCTCGACTTCGACGACACAGGTCTTGCCGCACATGGCGGCGGGCGGGTTGAAGTTGCGCGCGGTTTTACGGAACATCAGGTTGCCGGTTTCGTCGGCTTTCCATGCCTTGACGATCGCCAGATCGGCAATGATGCCTTCCTCCATGATGTAGGTTTCGCCCTTGAAATCTTTGTGTTCTTTGCCCTCGGCGATGACCGTTCCCACGCCTGTTTTGGTGTAGAATCCAGGAATACCGCAGCCGCCTGCGCGCATGCGTTCTGCCAGCGTGCCCTGTGGGTTGAACTCGATCTCAAGCTCGCCAGAGAGATACTGGCGCATGAATTCGTCATTTTCGCCCACATAAGAGGACATCATCTTTTTGATTTGATGAGTGTCGAGCAGTTTGCCCAGCCCGAAACCGTCAACGCCGCAATTGTTAGACGCAATTGTCAGATCGGTCACGCCACTTTCAACGACGGCATCAATCAACAATTCGGGGATGCCGCATAGGCCGAAGCCACCTGCGGCAATAAGCATGCCATCGTGCAACAGTCCATCAAGGGCGGCAGTGGCGTTTGGGTAGATTTTCTTCATAAGAGCCCCTCGCATCGGTTGGCATAGTTGTTGCGCCCGGCGCGAGGAGAGTCAATGTGATTGCTGCGCTGCGGCAGGCGTTACTTGGCCGCAGGTTTCTTTTTCGCCGCGGGCTTCTTGGCAGCCGGTTTCTTTTTTGGCGCGGCTTTCTTGCGGGTGCCCTTTTTGGCTGCCTTTTCAGCGATCAGTTCGACGGCCTGCTCCATGGTCACGGATTCGGGGTCGCTGTCCTTGGGCAAGGTCGCGTTGACCTTGTCCCATTTCACATAAGGCCCGTATTTGCCTTCCATGATTGCAACAGCCCCGCCATCGGGGTGTTCACCCAGATCGCGCAGGGTTTTCGCAGCGCCTCCGCGCGCACCGCGCGAGGCGACTTTTTCGGCGAGCAGTTGCACGGCGTGGTTCATGCCGACGGTAAACACCTCGTCCAGCCCTTCGAGATTGGCGTTGGTGCCGCCGCGCTCTGAAGTGGAGTCCGCATGTTTCAAATAGGGTCCATAGCGCCCGATGTTTGCCCAGACGTTGACGCCGTCTTCGGGGTGTGGGCCGACTAGTCGGGGCAGGGACAGCAGTTTGACGGCTGTTTCAAGCTCGACTTCTTCGGGGGGCCATTCTTTGGGGACTGATTGGCGGGGCGGTTTCTTGTTGTCGTCGCTGAGTTCGCCGCGCTGGGCGTAGGGGCCAAAGCGGCCCTTGTGAATCCAGATATTGTCGTCGGCGTCGGCGCCCAGCAATTTGCCCTCGGGCGGAATTGCATTGTCTTCGTCGCCACCGGGGGGGCCAAATGCCCGAGTGTAGCGGCATTCGGGGTAATTCGAGCAGCCAATAAACGCGCCGCCCGACCGCGCCGTGCGCATTGACAGGCGGCCTGCGCCGCAGTTGGGGCATAGACGTGGATCGCTGCCATCTTCATTGGGCGGAAAGATGTGGGGGGCGAGAACATCGTTAATTTTTTCAAGGACTTCGGTGATGGATTGGTCCATCGCCTCGTCAATTGTGACTTTGAAATCGGCCCAGAAATTGGCAAGAAGTTTCTTATAATCCGCCTCGCCAGCGCTGACGTGATCCAGTTCTTCTTCAAGGGAGGCTGTGTAGTCGTAGCCGACGTATTTGCGGAAAAAGTTGGTCAGGAAAGCCGTGACAAGCCGCCCTTTATCTTCGGGGACCAGGCGGTTCTTGTCTTTGCGCACGTAGTCGCGGTCTTGGATCGTCGTGACGATCGACGCATAGGTTGACGGACGGCCGATGCCGAGCTCTTCCATACGTTTGACCAGCGTTGCCTCGGTGTAGCGGGGCGGCGGCTGGGTGAAATGCTGCTCGGGTGTGACCGTCTTTTTGGTCATGCCTTCGCCGCTGGCCATCTGTGGCAGGCGCTTGTCGTCGTCATCGACCACGTCATCGTCGCGGCCTTCTTCGTAGACGCGCAGGAAACCGTCAAACAGCACGACCTGACCGGTGGCGCGCAGTTCAATCTGGCCATCGCTGCTGGCGATATCGACGGTTGTACGCTCCATCCGCGCACCTTCCATCTGGCTGGCGATGGTGCGTTTCCAGATCAGATCATAAAGCTTGCGCTGGTCGGGGTCGGCGATTTTCGTCTCGGTTGCGTCTTTAGACAGCTCCGTCGGGCGGATACATTCGTGCGCTTCTTGGGCGTTCTTGGCTTTGTTTTTATAGATGCGCGGGTTGGATGGCACGTATTCAGCGCCATACTTGTCAGCAATTGCCTCGCGCGCCTCGGTGATCGCTTCGGGGGCCATGTCGATGCCATCGGTCCGCATATAGGTGATCAGGCCGGCCTCGTACAAACGCTGCGCGGCGTTCATGGTCATGCGCGCGCCAAAGCCGAATTTGCGCGAAGCCTCTTGTTGCAGAGTTGACGTCATGAAGGGCGCGGAGGGGTTGCGATTGGCGGGTTTTGCCTCGACCGATTTGACCGACAGATCGCGAGATTTCACAGCCTGTTCGGCGATTTCCGCCTGAGTAGCATTTTCGAGGCTGAATTTTTCGAGCTTACTGCCTGCCAGCACGGTCAATCGCGCCTCAACGGTTTGGCCGCGCGGGGTGTCCAGCAGTGCCTTCACGGTCCAGTATTCGCGGTTGTTGAACGCCTCTATCTCCATCTCGCGTTCGACGATCAGGCGCAGGCAAACCGATTGCACGCGGCCTGCGGATTTGGCACCGGGAAGGCGACGCCACAACACGGGCGAAAGTTTGAAACCTACAAGGTAGTCCAGCGCGCGACGGGCCAGATATGCCTCGACCAAGGGCACATCGACCTGACGCGGGTTTTTCATGGCCTCGGTCACAGCTGACTTGGTGATCGCGTTGAACACAACGCGGCTTACGGGGGTATCTTTCTTGATGGATTTGCGTTTGCGCAATGTCTCTTCAAGGTGCCAGCTGATCGCCTCACCCTCTCGGTCAGGGTCGGTTGCGAGGATCAGTTCGTTATCAAGCGCAAGTGCATCGGCGATGGCTTTGATGTGCTTTTTACTGTCGCTTGCGACTTCCCACAACATCTCGAAATTCGCATCGGGATCGACTGATCCGTCTTTCGCGGGCAAGTCACGCACGTGACCATATGAGGCGAGAACAGTGTAACCATCACCAAGATATTTGTTTATTGTCTTGGCCTTAGCGGGGGATTCGACGACGACGACTGGCATAGGAATCCTTTGCAAACGAACAGGGGGCACTGGCGCGGCAACATGTGGGGGGGCTTGGGGGATTGTCAATGCAGCTTGTGAAACTTGCGCCGATGACAGGATGAATCGCAGCTTTAGAGGGATGGTGTCAGTTCACCCGTGACAACAGCCCGCCAGGTTGGCGCAGGATTTTACCGTCAAGTTCAAGATCCAGAAGGATTGGCGCCACCTCGGTGGCGGGGCGGGCAAGATCGCGGATCAACTGATCCTCGGCCAAGGGCGAGGGGCCAAGTTGCGACAGGATGCGGCTGTGCAGTTTGGCGGTGTCACGCAGGCTGGGTTTACGCGTCGCGGCGGGCTGGGGCGGCGCGAGCGGAAGTTCAGGTGTTTGGGGGGCTGCCAGCGGTGCCAGCGCATCCAGCACGTCTTGGGCACAGCGCACAAGGGTCGCACCATCACGCAGCAGCATGTTGCAACCCGCCGCACGGGCATCAAATGGATGGCCCGGTACGGCCAGAACATCGCGGCCCTGATCAAGGGCGTTGCGCGCGGTGATCAGGCTGCCGGATTTCGCTGCAGCCTCGACCACGACTACCGCGCGGCCAAGGCCGGAAATGATCCGGTTACGGGCGGGAAAGTGGCGCGCTTGTGGTTGTGTGCCCATCGGTTGATCCGACAGGCGTAGGCCTTTCAATGCGATTTGATCGGCCAGATCACTGTTTTCGGCGGGGTAGACCACATCAACGCCACCGGCCTGCACGGCCACAGTGCCGCCGTCTAACGCGGCCAAATGCGCCGCAGCATCAACACCGCGCGCAAGGCCCGAGACGATGACATGCCCCGCTGCCGCTAGATCGGCCGCAAGGTGTTTGGTCATGCGCGTGCCAAGTGACGACGCGTTGCGCGCACCGACCATCGCAATCAGCGGGCGGCGCAACAGGGCGGTATTGCCGATGCACCACAGAATCGGCGGCGGGCTATCAATTTCGGCCAGATGGGCAGGGTAGTCGGGGTCGCCGATACACAGCATGCGCGCACGGGCGCGCCGCGCCGATTTCATTTCGGCCAGCACGACGGCTTCGGGGCATATTTCGTAACCCGCCACACCAGCGGCGCGCGCCACATCGGGCAAGGCCGCAAGGGCGGTTTGTGCACTGCCGTGTTCAGCCAATAGCCGGTAAAACGTCACGATCCCAACACGACGCGAGCGCAACAGACGAAGCCAGTTCAGCCGATCATCTTCCGTGGTGGGTGGGAGTGGGGGGTGAGTGGAAGAAAGTCGTTCTTCGGTCATCACCTGTCCTCCGCCTGTTGCAGAATCAGGTTTAGACGGTCTGGGTTAACGAGAGGTGAAGGCCCGCATTCAGTTTCTTACTGGGGTATTTTCGGCAATCACGGCAGCAGGTACCAGCCAGCGCAGGAATATCCAGTACAACAGCCCGAACCCTGCGCCAAAGGTAGCCATGAACATGACACTTCCCAGAAAAGCGCCAGTCAGCGCCCCAGCAAGCGTTCCACCTCCGGCAGCCACGCCCCATCCTGCCATGCCCCTCGACATTGCCAAAATCGAGAGCGGCACGCCAAGCAACAGACCCGCCCACGAAAACATTGGCGAAAAGCCGACAAAAAGACCAACAGTATAAAGCAGCGACAGCAGTTTATTGTCGTTCAACTCGTCAACGAAAGGACTGGTGACAACCGCGATAAGGAACCCGATCACAGGCACGACGATCAGCATCAATGTCAAAAGTCCGGCATAGATAAGGGCTGTCAAATGTCGATGCCCACCCACGGTCGTGCCGATCGCGGGCCAGCGGGTCAAGCCCCAGCACCACCCACTGTCAGCCCGCCGATCATCAGGCTGGGCTGGCCCACGCCCACGGGCACCCATTGGCCTGCTTTGCCGCAATTGCCGATGCCGGGATCCAGCGCCATATCGTTGCCGATGCCGCGGATTTGTTTCATCGCGGTAGCACCGTCGCCAATCAGCGTGGCACCTTTGACGGGCGCGCCGACGACTCCGTTCTTGACGCGGTAAGCCTCGGTGCAGCTAAAGACGAACTTGCCGTTGGTGATATCGACCTGTCCGCCGCCAAAGCCGACGGCGTAAATTCCATCCTTGAGGTCCGCCACAAGGCTGGCGGGATCCGTATCGCCGCCAAGCATATAAGTGTTGGTCATACGCGGCATCGGGATATGCGCAAAGCTTTCGCGCCGCCCGTTTCCGGTCGGGGCGACACCCATCAGGCGGGCGTTCTGACGATCTTGCATAAAGCCGACCAGCTTGCCGTCTTCGATCAGCACGTTCTTGGCGCTGGGCGTGCCTTCGTCATCTACGGTGATGCTGCCGCGCCGATCAGGGATCGTGCCATCATCAAGGACAGTCACGCCCTTGGCCGCGACCTGTTGCCCCATCAGCCCCGCGAAAGCTGACGAACCTTTGCGATTGAAATCACCCTCAAGCCCGTGGCCCACGGCCTCGTGCAGTAAAATACCGGGCCAGCCGTTGCCAAGGACCACGTCCATCACGCCTGCTGGGGCGGGTTCTGCGTCAAGGTTAACCAGTGCGATGCGCAACGCCTCGCGTGCGACAGGTTCCCAAGCATCCCGCGCGATCAACCCGATCAGGCCTGCACGACCGCCGCCACCCATCCCGCCGGATTCGCGTCGACCATCCTGTTCGACAATGACGCTAATATTGACGCGCGACATTGGCCGGATATCCGTGACCAGCGTGCCTTCGGGGCGTAAAATTACAACCTCTTGGTGGGAGGCGGCAATCGTTGCGCTGACCTGCACGACGCGCGGATCAAGATCGCGGGCAAAGGCGTCAATCTCGCGCAGGATGTCGATTTTGGCGGGAAAAGTAGATTCGGTCAGGGGATCGGCGTCAGTATATAGCTTTTGATTGGTGCGGGCAGGGCCCTCGGCCAACGTTCCACCGCCTTGTCCAACGGCCAAACGGGCCGTCGCAACGGCGCGGCGCAGGGCGTGTTCGTCCAATGTGGTCGAATGGGCATACCCAGCCGTTTCACCACGCACGGCCCGCAATCCGAACCCTTCAGAGGCATTGTAGCTCGCGGTTTTGATGCGACCGTCGTCAAACGACAGCACCTCAGAGCGGTGGCGCTCTAGGAATAGCTCGCCATCATCAGCCCCCGCAACAGCCTCGCGGAGCAACAAAAGGGAAGTATCCTGATCCAGATTCGTGTCAAAGGGGCGAAATGGGTTACCATTCATATGGCTGTTTCCTTATCTGAGCTTTGATCCAGGTCAAAAGCGTCCGTTTGCCGCAACTCTCGTTCTTGAGTTACTGCGCACGATATGGGATGACCCGTTATGGATACAACGGGATTCCGTTTTGATGTCGGCAATCAGGCTGATAAACGGACAACTCACGACAGGTGCCGCTGGGCACCATCAAAGCAGGGTATGATATGCGAATGACCAATTTCGTCGGCAAGCTTTGCACCACAACCGGTGCTGCACTTCTGGCCGGGGCCGTTTCGGCCCAGACGGCGATCGAAGATCTTGAAATCGTCGGTGCGCCGGTTAACGGTGAAATGGGCTTTCAGCCCCCCGCAACTGAATTGGCCCGCGATTTGCAGTGGCTTGACGGGATGCTGCTGGTGATCATCACGATCATCACACTTTTCGTCACCGGCCTGATGGCCTATGTGATCGTGCGCTACAATCGCCGCGCAAATCCTAAGCCGGCGACATTCACACATAACTCGCCGATTGAGATCGCATGGACCATCGTTCCGGTTGTCATTCTGGTCGTGATTGGTGCTTTTTCGCTGCCCGTGTTGTTCAAGCAGCAAGAAATCCCCGAGGCCGATATCACCATCAAGGTGACTGGCTATCAGTGGTACTGGAGCTACGAGTACCTGGACGAAGGCGTGTTCTTTGAAAGCTATATGATCGGCTATGGCGAAGGGAACATGAACGAAGGTATTTCCGCGCAATTGGCCGAGGCTGGTTATTCGGATGACGAATTCCGCCTTGCGACAGATACAGCCGTCGTCGTGCCAATTGGTGCAACGGTCGTGATGCAGGTGACTGGTGCGGATGTGATCCACTCGTGGACGATCCCGGCGTTTGGCGTAAAGCAAGACGCGGTTCCGGGCCGTCTGGCACAACTGTGGTTCGCCGCTGAACGCGAAGGTATCTACTTTGGCCAGTGTTCCGAGCTTTGCGGCAAGGACCATTCCTATATGCCGATCACTGTCAAAGTCGTGAGCCAAGAGGTTTATGATGCGTGGCTGGCCGGTGCGCAGGAAGAATTTCCGGCCTAATGTGACGGCTGGGTTTAATCCCACCCTATCGCAGTCCCCCGTCGGGCGGGTTTTCAGCCCACCACCTTTTGAGGACCAACATGACAGACGCAAGCCTGCCAGAAACCAAGCAATATGAAGCGCAGATGGGCGATTATTTTGCCCTGCTAAAGCCGCGCGTCATGTCGCTTGTGGTGTTTACCGCCCTTGTGGGTCTGCTGGTCGCGCCAGTTGCTGTGCATCCGTTCATCGGCTTTGTTGCGGTGCTTTGCATTGCGGTTGGTGCCGGTGCGTCGGGCGCGCTGAATATGTGGTGGGACGCCGATATCGACGTCCTGATGAAGCGAACCGCCAACCGCCCGATCCCGGCGGGCCGTGTCCAACCGGGCGAGGCGCTCGCAATTGGTCTGACGTTGTCCGGTTTTGCGGTGGTCTTGCTAGCGCTTGCGGCCAATTTCCTTGCGGCTGGCCTGCTGGCCTTCACGATCTTCTTTTACGCCGTGGTTTATTCCATGTGGCTGAAACGCGCGACGCCGCAAAACATCGTCATCGGTGGTGCGGCAGGTGCTTTCCCGCCAATGATCGGCTGGGCTGTGGCCACGGGCGGTGTGTCGCTGGAAAGCGTGCTGATGTTTGCACTGATCTTGATGTGGACACCGCCGCATTTCTGGGCGCTCGCCCTGTTCGTAAAGACCGACTACGGCGATGCTGGCGTGCCGATGCTGACCGAAACTCATGGCCGCCGTGTGACCCGCAACCACATTATGGCCTATATGATTTGCCTTGTGCCTGTGGCGCTGGGCATTGCGTTTACCTCGATCGGAGGACCGATCTATCTGGTGACTGCGCTGGTGTTGAATGCTTGGTTCCTGAAGGGCTGTTACGACATTTTCAAACGCAATGATGCGCAGGCCGACGCCGACAATTACGCCGTTGAGAAGCACACATTCAAGATCTCGCTTTACTATTTGTTCCTGCACTTTGGTGCGCTTTTGGCCGAGGCCGCGTTGCGGCCTTGGGGGTTGGGTGGCTGGTAATGGCGCTGCATGTTGAACATGAAATCCACGCGCGCCGCCGTGGGCGTAACATGGGGATGCTGGTAATCTTGCTTGGCTTTATCGCGATCGTGTTCGGCCTGACGGTCGTCAAGGTTCTGAACCTGCCAAACATTACCCAGATGGAGCGGTTTGACCACGTGGCGCGTCCACAGCTTGAACCACTCACAAGCGCAGATGAGGTCGCACAATGATTTTTCCGCGCCTTCAGGGCCCGCGTCGTACAGTGGTTCAGACGGTTTCCGTCGTCTTGCTTATGGGTGGCTTGGCTTGGGCGTCAGTGCCATTCTACGACTGGTTCTGCCGCGTCACGGGTTTTGGCGGTGCGACGAACATCGCCGAAGCCGGTAGTGATGTCATTCTGGATCAAACGATCACGATCCGCTTTGATGCGAGCCTTGAGCGGAACATGCCGTGGACATTCAAACCCGTCGAGCGCGAGATGACCCTGCGCATTGGCGAAACGGGGCTGGCGTTCTACGAGGCGACAAACCCGACAGATCGTCCCGTTGCCGGACAGGCCGCCTATAACGTAACCCCCTACGAGGCGGGCGGATTTTTCGATAAGATCGACTGCTTCTGCTTTACAGAACAAGTGCTGCAACCGGGTGAAACCGCGTTGATGCCTGTGACCTTCTTTGTGGACCCTGCCATCGTGACCGACCGCGAGGGGCAATATGTCCACACGATCACCTTGAGCTACACATTCTACGAGATCGACCTGCCAGAAGATGATGCGCAGGCCGCACTTGCACCTTTGACACCGGCGAATACACCCGCCATAGAATTGAACTAACCACAAAGCCCGAAGTAATGGGCCCCAGACTTGGGACAGAGGAAGACCAACATGGCGCACGAAAAGAACCACGACTATCACATTCTGAATCCCTCTATCTGGCCCCTTTTGTCAGCGGTGAGCGCGTTTGTCATGTTGTTTGGCGGCGTAGTCTGGATGCAGGATAACGGCCCATGGATGTTCCTGATCGGCCTCGCCGGCGTGCTTTACTGCATGTATGGCTGGTGGTCTGACGTGATCACTGAAAGCGAAGTTGGCGATCACACGCCGGTTGTGCGCATTGGTCTGCGGTACGGTTTCATCATGTTCATCATGTCCGAAGTGATGTTCTTTGCCGCTTGGTTCTGGAGCTTTTTTAAGCACGCCATGTATCCGATGGGCCCACAAAGCCCTGCAATTGACGGCCCATGGCCGCCTGTTGGGATCGAAACATTTGATGCGTGGCACCTGCCGCTGATGAACACGCTGATCCTGTTGTGTTCGGGCGCCGCTGCCACATGGGCACACCACGCGCTTGTGCATGAAAACAACCGCCGTGATATCAAGCAAGGCCTGATTCTCGCGATTGCGCTTGGTGCGATCTTTACGGTGTTCCAAGCCTATGAATACAGCCACGCGGCCTTTGGCCTTGCGGGCAACATTTATGGCGCGAACTTCTTCATGGCGACAGGCTTCCACGGCTTCCACGTTGTCATCGGCACGATCTTCTTGTTCGTTTGCCTGATGCGCGTCTATGCGGGTCACTTTACCCCTGAAAAGCATATCGGGTTCGAAGCGGCTGCATGGTACTGGCACTTTGTTGATGTGGTATGGCTGTTTCTTTTCGCGTCTGTTTACGTCTGGGGCAGCTAAGGTTGCCCACAGGGGGTTGACCCTCTAACGGCATTACGCAAGACCTGAGACGCGCGAGACACCTCGCGCGTTTCGCACGTCAAATCCGGAGCGCTTTTGATGCGTCGCTTGATCTTCCCTATCGCCCTCGGTCTCAGTGGCATTGCCGTTCTGCTTTATCTTGGGTTCTGGCAGGTTGACCGCCTGGCATGGAAACAGGGTGTTTTGGCCGAAATCGACGCTCGCATTGCTGCAGCACCTGTTCCGCTTCCGATCAACGTGGGCGAGGCTAGTGACAAATACCGCGCGGTGTCCCTGTCGGGCACGCCCACTGGCGCAGAACTGCACGTCTTGGTTTCAGGCACAGCGGCGGGCACCGGCTATCGCGTCATTTCGGGCTTTGACACGGGCGGTGGTCGCCGCATTCTACTCGACCAAGGTTTGCTTGCGCTTGAGGACAAGTCCCTTGCGCCAGCCACATCGGCGATAACGATTACCGGCAATTTGATCTGGCCAGACGACAGGAATTCGTCGACGCCCGACCCGGACCTGCCCAGGAATATCTGGTTTGCCCGCGATATCATGGCAATGGCTGCCGCGCTGGGGACGGATCCAATTATGGTGGTTTTGAACAACGGATCGGGACTGGACCCGCGGCTGACGCCTTTGCCCGTTGACACGAGCACGATCAAGAACGACCACCTTAACTATGCGATTACATGGTTCCTGCTCGCTTTTGTCTGGGCGGTCATGACCATGTTTCTTATCATCCGCACCCTGCGCCAGAAGGACTAAGAGATGCAGTATATCTCAACCCGTGGTCAAGCGCCCAAGCTGACGTTTGAACAGGCGATGATGACGGGGCTGGCGCGCGATGGCGGGCTTTATGTGCCCGAGACCATCCCGACGCTCAGCGCTGACCAGATCGCTGCGATGGCCGGGCAGTCCTACGAGGATATTGCCTTCACCGTGATGCGCCCGTTTATCGGTGATACCTTTACGGACGCCGAATTCCGCGCGCTGATTGATGCGGCTTACGGCGGTTTTGGCCACGATGCCCGCGCGCCATTGGTCCAACTTGCCCCCAATCATTTCCTGCTGGAATTGTTCCACGGGCCAACGCTGGCCTTCAAAGATTTTGCCATGCAGTTGATCGGCCAGATGTTCCAAGCGGCACTTTCGCGGTCCGGTGATCGGATTACGATTGTTGGCGCGACGTCCGGCGATACCGGATCGGCGGCGATTGAGGCCTTCAGGGGCCTGTCCAACGTTGATGTGTTCATTCTGTTTCCGCATGGTCGTGTTTCCGAAGTGCAGCGCCGCCAGATGACAACGCCAAGCGAGGCGAATGTTCATGCTCTCGCCGTTGACGGCGATTTCGACGATTGCCAAGCTGCCCTGAAGGACATGTTCAACGATTTCGATTTCCGCGACGAGGTGCGTTTGGCAGGTGTGAACAGCATCAACTGGGGCCGCGTGTTGGCGCAGGTGGTCTACTACTTCTCCAGCGCCGTCAGCCTTGGTGCGCCGCACCGCAAGGTCAGCTTCACCGTGCCGACAGGCAATTTCGGCGACATTTTCGCGGGTTATATCGCCAAAGAAATGGGCCTGCCGATTGAACAACTGATCATCGCCACGAACCAGAACGATATCCTGCACCGCACCCTGCAAACCGGCGAGCAGATCAAGCAGGGTGTCACGTCGTCTATCAGCCCGTCGATGGATATTCAGGTGTCGTCCAATTTCGAACGGGCGCTGTTTTATGCATACGGGCAAGATGGCGCTACAGTGGCGCAGCAGATGGATGACCTAAAGACCAAAGGCGGGTTCAAGATCAGCCAGGGGGCCTATCAGATGCTGCGCGATACCTTTGCATCCGGCAGCGTGTCCGAAGACGAAACCCTTGCCACAATCGGCGGACAAGTCGGCGTCACCAACGAAGTGTTCTGCCCGCACACGGCTGTCGGCGTGCGCGTGGCCCATGACCACCTTGGCACCACACCAATGATCACGCTGGCCACCGCGCATCCGGCAAAGTTTCCCGATGCCGTTGAACAAGCCACTGGCACACGCCCGCAACTTCCACCACATATGGCCGATCTATTAGAGCGTGACGAACGGGTCACGCGCGTCGCTAACGATTTGCCCGCATTGCAAGCCCTTATCAAAGAACGGATCACCGCTTGAGCGTCCAACTTCATACCCTGTCCAACGGTCTGCGGATTGTCACCGAACACATGCCTGGCTTAAAATCCGCGTCCCTCGGGATTTGGGTCAACGCAGGCGGACGCAACGAAACGTCGCAACAAAACGGCATCGCGCATTTCCTTGAACATATGGCGTTCAAAGGCACAAAGATCCGCAGCGCATTGCAAATCGCGGAAGCCATCGAAGATGTGGGTGGCTATATCAACGCCTATACCTCGCGCGAGATGACGGCTTATTACGCGCGCGTCCTGCAAGACGATGTGCCTCTGGCGCTCGAAGTTATTTCCGACATCTTGCTGAACCCGGTTTTTGACCCCGCCGAAATCGAGGTCGAGCGTGGCGTGATCCTGCAAGAGATCGGGCAGGCGCTTGATACCCCCGACGATATTATCTTTGATTGGCTGCAAGAGGTCGCCTATCCCGATCAGCCCCTTGGTCGCACGATCCTTGGTCCCGCCGAACGTGTCAGCGCGTTCAGTCGCGCAGATCTGACCGAGTTTGTGCGCACCAACTACCAACCCGCGCAGATGATTCTGTCGGCGGCAGGCGCTGTCGATCACGACACGATTGTTGCCCGCGCCGAAGAATTGTTCGGGCACCTTGATACCGGCCCTGCGCAGGCGTTGATTGTCCCTGCGAATTTTCAGAGCGGTGAACGCCACGAAGTAAAAGCGTTGGAACAGGTCCACTTTGCCCTCGCGCTTGAGGGACCGGCCTATAACGACCCCGAGATTTACACAGCGCAGATCTATGCCACGGCATTGGGTGGCGGGATGTCGTCGCGACTGTTTCAGGAAGTGCGTGAAAAGCGCGGCCTTTGCTACACGATCTTTGCGCAGGCAGGGGCCTATGCGGATTCAGGTATGACCACGATCTATGCAGGCACATCAGCGGACCAGATTGGCGATCTGGCCGGAATTACGATGGACGAGATAAAGCGCAGCGCCGACGACATGCGCGCCGATGAAGTCGCGCGCGCCCGTGCCCAGCTTAAAGCGGGATTGCTGATGGGGCTCGAAAGCCCGTCAAGTCGCGCCGAACGTCTGGCACGTTTGGTGTCGATTTGGGGCCGCGTGCCGACGCTTGAAGAAACGGTCGCGCGGATTGATGCGGTTACAACCGGCGACGTCAAAGGATTTGCAGCCAATATGGCTGTCAACTCGGGCGCAGCCCTGACGATCTATGGCCCAAGTCAATCCGCACCACGCCTTGCCGAACTACGTGAAAGGCTCGCCGCTTAATGCTACGCCCAAGACGCAAAGTCCGGATTGAGACCGAGCGGCTGACGTTGCGCCCGCCGGTACATGGGGATTTTCGCTCTTGGACTGCATTGCGACAGGCAAGTTTTGACTTCCTATCCCCATGGGAACCCGCATGGGCCAAGGATCACCTCAGCCGTAGGAGTTTTGCCAACCGTGTGTATTGGGCGCAGCGGTCTATCAATAGCGGCACCGCGGTGCCGCTATTTTTGATTCGGCGCGAAGACGACACGCTTCTTGGGGCGATCACGCTTGATAATATCCGGCGCGGACCCGCGCAGGCTGGCACGACCGGCTATTGGATCGGCGCGGATTTCGCGCGGCAGGGCTATATGCGTGAGGCGATCCAAGGCCTTGTGCATCACGCCTTTCACGCGCTCGACCTGAGCCGTATCGAGGCTGGTTGCCTGCCCGAAAACACCCCCTCGCGCAGCCTGCTTGAAAAATGCGGCTATAAATACGAAGGCGTCGCCCAAAGTTATTTGCAGATCGACGGGCGCTGGCGCAATCATGTGCTCTACGCCAATCTGCGCAATGACCGGCGCGGCAAGACTGATGCGGGGTAAGGGAAAATGCTCAATGCGGTGACGCCGGATTTTGAAGTGCAATTGCGCGGGAAGTTACCCGCTGCCACGTTTCGCGACGACACTGCTGCCTATCTAAGCGAACCACGCGGACGTTGGACGGGGCAGGGACTTGTACTTGCGCCATCGAGCACGAGCGAGGTTTCGCAGATTGTGCGGGCCTGTGCGGCGGCGAGGATTGGCGTGGTACCTTACGGTGGCGGAACCGGACTGGTCGGCGGGCAGCTGCAATCGGATGGTCCTGCGCCAGTGATCTTGTCGCTTGAGCGCATGAAGGTAATCCGCGACATCTATCCCAGCGAGAATGTGATGGTTGTGGATGCGGGCGTGATCCTGGCAGATGTGCAGCGCGCCGCGGCAAGTGTGGACCGGATGTTTGCGCTCTCGCTCGCGTCCGAAGGCTCGGCGCGGATCGGTGGGCTGTTGTCGACAAATGCGGGCGGTGTGAATGTGCTGCGTTACGGCAATGCACGCGCGCAGTGTTTGGGTCTTGAAGTGGTACGCCCGGATGGCTCGGTGTGGAACGGGCTAACACGGCTGCGCAAGGATAACACGGGCTATGATCTGCGTGATCTGATGATCGGCGCCGAAGGAACATTGGGCGTGATTACCGCCGCCGCGCTGCGCCTTGTGCCGGTGCCCAACGAAGTTGGTGCGGCGATCTTTGCGGTGCCCTCGCCGCAGGCCGCACTTGAATTGCTCGCCCTTGCAGGCGAACACTTGGGCGATACGATTTCAGCGTTTGAGTTGATGCACCGCCAAGGGCCGGATTTTCTGCGCGAGGTCGGACCAGAGATCGTCATGCCCTTCGCCGATCAACCCGATTGGATGGTGCTGATCGACGTAGGCTTGCCGCGTGGGCTGTCGCCAGATGCAGCCCTTGGCGATCTTTACGCCGCAGCCGATGACGCAGGTCTGGTCAGCGACGGCGTGATCGCCCAGTCACTGTCGCAGCGGGCCGCTTTCTGGACATTGCGCGAAAGCATCCCCGAGGCGAACCGCCGGATCGGATCAATTTCGTCGCATGATATTTCGGTCCCGCTCTCGTGCATTCCTGACTTCATTGCACAGGGCGGGCGCGCACTCGCGGCCTTGGGCGCGTTTCGGATCAACTGCTTTGGCCATCTAGGTGACGGAAACCTGCACTACAACGTCTTCCCGCCGCACGGCAAATTGCGAGATGATTTCCGCGATCACCGCGACGTCGTTAAGAGAACTGTGCACGACCTGGCGCACAGCTTTGGTGGGTCGGTCAGCGCTGAACACGGGATCGGGCGGCTTAAGGTCGCTGATCTGGAACGCTATGGCGATCCGGCCAAGCTGGCGATGATGCGGGCGATCAAAGCGGCCCTTGATCCGGACGGCATCATGAACCCCGGCGCTGTTTTGCGTCGCGATCAGTGATGCCTCTGCCAGAGGCCCTTATTAGCCATAGGGATTAGCCGCGGGCGATACGTCTTTGGGGCCGCGCTAGTCGCCCGCGTAGGCGCAAAGCGCGTGCACCTCCATGCCAAGGCTCTCGAGGCGCGCTCTCCCGCCCAGATCGGGCAGATCGATGACAAAAGCGCAACCGATCACCTGCGCTCCAAGACGTTCGATAAGCTTGATACCTGCCTCGGCAGTGCCACCTGTTGCGAGCAGGTCATCGACCAAAAGGACCTTAGTGCCGGCTTCAAGCGCGTCATCGTGCATTTCCATCACTGCCTCGCCGTATTCCAATGCGTAAGCTTGCTCGATCGTCTTTCCGGGCAGTTTCCCCTTTTTGCGGATTGGCACGAAGCCCTTGCCAAGTTGGTGCGCGATTGCACCCCCAAGGATAAAGCCGCGCGCTTCGAGCCCGATTACCACGTCGATGTCCGCGCCCGCATAGGGGTGCAAAAGCTGGTCCACAGCGATCCGGAACCCGCGCGGATCCGCGAACAAGGTAGTCACATCGCGGAACATGATGCCCGCATGCGGAAAATCGGGGATCGTGCGGATGTAGTCTTTGACGGTTTTCATGGGGTGTCCTGCAGGTTAATTTCGGGATGCATAGTGCCGCGCCACGGCCATGCGATCTTGGGGGCCAAGTTTACGCACAGAGTTGGAGTCTTCCGAGAAGACCGAGCGGGTGTCGTAAAACGGATTGCGAATATCAGTAAGTAGGCCAAGCCCTTGGGTCAATTCTTCGAGCATGATCGAGTCGGCCTCGTCCAAGGGAATATCGCGGGCAATAACAATCACCGCATCAGTGATTTCAAGGGCGTCGTTCCACCAGACTTGCACGATGGCGGCACTGATCGGGACACCTTCCAGTTCGGAAATACCAAGGCCGCTGATCTGATCTCCAGAAACGATGTTGCGCAGAATAATACTGATATCAGCCGAGCCAGACTTATCGCGACGGCGCAATTGGATCGCGTCTGTCGCATTGTTCAACTGCTGGATCGCGCGATCAAGCGATTGCGAAAGCATTTCTTGCAAATCGCCTGGAAACCCGGGTGGAGCAGGATCAAAGCCGACGATAATCTGCTGTCCACGCGGCGGCGTCCAACGCACGAATGGCGATTGGCACGACCCGCCGGGACGGGCGCCACAGGCAACCGTGCGATAGAAATCCTCATCCGTGAGGGGACCATTGCTGGCGATGAATTCTTGCGCCTTTAGGGGCAAGGCGAACAACAGCAACAGGACCACGAGATATTTCACAACACGCGTCCAGCGATGACAGCCAGTTTTTCCAAAAGCACAGGGTCACGCTTGTCTGGTGCGGTCATGATCGCGTGCTCCAATGCGTGATCACAGCCGCTGGTGCATGTGTGGCGCGCCGCGCCCAAAAGCGCGGGCAGACGCGCAATCAAGTCGCGTGCGTTGGCGGAATTTGCTCCGAGGGTGGCGATGATGTCACTGATTTCAACCGCGCCGTGGTCGGGATGCCAGCTATCAAAGTCGGTGATCATCGCGATTGACGCATAACAAAGTTCAGCCTCGCGGGCGAGTTTGGCTTCGGGCATATTGGTCATGCCGATCACGTCACAGCCCCAAGCCCGATACATTCTGGATTCGGCGATGGATGAAAACTGCGGGCCCTCCATTGCCAGATAGGTGCCGCCACGGTGGGCGCGTATGCCGGCTTTGGCCGCTGCGGTTGCGACCGCATCACCGAGCCGCGAACAGGTTGGATGGGCAACGCTCACATGCGCCACACAGCCGGTCCCGAAAAATGATTTTTCGCGCGCGAATGTGCGGTCGATGAACTGGTCGACGATCACGAAATCACCTGGCGGCATGTCCTCGCGGAACGACCCGCAGGCGCTGACACTGATCACATCTGTGACGCCAAGCCGTTTTAGGGCGTCGATATTGGCACGATACGGAACGGTCGTGGGGGAATGCACATGGCCGCGACCGTGGCGCGGCAAAAACGCCATATCCACGCCGTCCAACGTTCCAGTCAAAATCTGGTCTGATGGGTCGCCCCACAGCGTGTGCACAGATTGCCACGTCGCGCCGTCCAGTCCGGCGATGTCATAAACACCAGACCCGCCGATTACTCCGATGATGGTTTTGGGCATTGGCTGGCTCCGCGCTGGCGTAGGATGGGTGCAGTTTGGCGCGCATCCACAGGAATGGAAAGTGCGTGGCGGCGCAAACTGCCGTGTGATGCGGGCAACACCGCGCATTCGGGCCGCCTTGGGACGTGACATTGCGCCGCGTGCCCGTTAGGTGGTTGGAAAATCCCATAAACAGGTGACTCCTTTGCCCAAAGCGATGCTCGCGGCCTTTGCCGAACGTCTTGACGCCCACGATCTGAAACCAACCACCAAGGGGCTGACGCCAACGGTCCTGCGGATCGAGGTTCTGTCGGGCCTGACTGTCGCCCTTGCCCTTGTCCCCGAGGCCGTCGCCTTTGCCTTTGTGGCAGGTGTGCATCCGCTTGTGGGGCTTTACGCGGCCTTTATCGTTGGCCTGATCACCGCCCTGATTGGTGGTCGTCCGGGGATGATTTCGGGTGCAACCGGTGCTTTGGCCGTTGTGATGGTCAGCCTTGTTGCGCTGCATGGCGTCGAATATCTGTTTGCGACCGTCGTTCTGATGGGTTTGATCCAGTTGTTTGTCGGTTTTATGCATTGGGGCAGGTTCATTCGCCTTGTGCCGCATCCGGTGATGTTGGGCTTTGTGAACGGGCTTGCGATCGTGATTTTCCTCGCACAGCTGGGCCAGTTTCAGGTGCCCGGTTCTGCCGAAGGTGCCGGTCATGGCATGGCAAATGGCGAATGGCTGTCAGGGATGCCGCTGTTCTTGATGCTGGGGCTTGTCGCGCTGACGATGGCGATCATTTGGGCCACACCAAAGGTCACCAAACTGATCCCTGCACCGCTTGCTGGCATTGGCATTGTGGCCGCGCTGGTCATCGGGTTCGGGCTTGATGTGCCGCGCGTTGGTGATCTTGCTTCGATTAGTGGCACGTTCCCGCCGTTCCACATGCCCTTTAGCTTTGGTGGTGAAGGTGGCGTGGGGATTTATGGCGATATGCTGGCCCCATTCAACCTTGAAACACTGTGGATCATTGCGCCATTTGCGGTGATTTTGGCGGCGATTGGTCTGATCGAAAGCCTGCTGACGCTGAACCTTGTTGGTGAAATGACCGGCAAGCGCGGTGGGGCAAGTCAGGAATGCATCGCCCAAGGTGTTGCCAATACGGTCACTGGTTTCTTTGGTGGCATGGGTGGCTGTGCGATGATCGGTCAGTCGATGATCAACGTGAAATCCGGCGGACGCACGCGTATTGCCGGTATTGTCTCGGCGCTGTTCCTGCTGAGCTTTATTCTGTTCGCCAGTGGCCTGATTGAACAAATCCCGTTGGCTGCGTTGGTCGGTGTGATGTTCATGGTCGTGATCGGCACCTTCGCTTGGAACTCGCTGACGATCCTGCGCAAAGTGCCGCTGACGGATGCCTTTGTCATCGTGCTGGTGACGGTTGTCACGGTTTGGACCGATCTGGCCACGGCTGTCGTTGTCGGTGTGATCGTGTCTGCGCTGGCCTATGCGTGGAACAACGCGCAGCGCATCCATGCAGTGACTCGTGAAAGCGCGACTGAAAAGGGCGCCAAGGTTTATGAAATAGAAGGGCCGCTTTTCTTTGGCTCAACAGACGGTTTCAACGAGATTTTCGACGTTGAAAATGATCCCGACACAGTGATCATCGACTTTAACCGTAGCCGTGTGGTGGACCATTCAGCACTTCAGGCGATCGAGGCGATTGCCCTGCGCTATGAAGATGCAGGCAAGCAGATCCAGTTGCGCCATCTGTCGCGCGATTGTCACAAGCTGCTATCCAAAGCGGGCCACCTGATGGTCGATAGCGATGACGATCCTGACTACGAAATCGCTGCCGATTATTCGGTGCGCACGGGCATCGTCGGCGGGCATTAATTCTGTGCGGCGGCGCGTGCCCTTAGGGTGATGTGTCGCCGGGGCGGATCATTCCAAAAACGTCACGCACGGCTGTATAGTCGCTGTAACCAAGGCGGGCGAGGGGGGCATACCGCGTCACGTCAAAGCGCCCGTTAATCAGGCAATCATCGCGCAGATGCACGCCCGTTACTTCGCCAAAGACCACAAAATTCGCAGCACCCGCCAGTTTCACGATCTGGGTCAATTTGCATTCCAGGGCAGCGGGGCCAGCGGCCACATAGGCGCAGTCAATCGTCTGACATTGCCCCTTTTCCAGGCCGGCATCAGTGAATTCATCGACGTCGCAAGGCCATGCCCTGCTGGTGCGGTTCATCGCATCGCGCATGCCATATTCGACGATATTTACTGTAAAAACACCTGTTTCGCGGATATTGGCCACGCTGTCCTTGGTGTCGCCACGGTCGTCCTTGGCGCTAGTGCTCGCAAACATCACCTGCGGCGGCTCATAGGCTACGGCGTTGAAAAACGAATAGGGCGCTAGGTTGTCCACACCATCAGCCCCACGGGTCGAAATCCAGCCAATCGGGCGTGGCGACACGATGGCGCTAAAGGGATTGTGGGGCAGGCCGTGGCCTTGGTCAGGCTGGTAGAACATATGAATTTCCGGTTTAACCCACACGGTGGCACGGGTGTTTTCATGACTTGGGTAGACATAACCTGTTTGCAATGAAAGCAAAACAACGGTTCAACGAGACTCATGGAAATCGCGATCGAAACAGATGAAGACTGGTGGGAGGTTGAAGCCCTCTTCGACCTCAGCTTTGCGCCTGGCCGCGAAGCACTGTCGTCCTATCGTCTGCGCGAAGGCGTGGCACCTGTCGCGGCCCTTTGTTTCGTCGCACGCGAAGGCGGGATTGTCGGCGGCGCAATCCGCAACTGGCCCGTGTCGGTCGCGGGTTTGCCTGCGCTGTTGCTTGGCCCTGTTGCCGTGCACCCGACGCGGCAAGGCGAAGGCCTTGGTGGGTTCCTTATGGGCGCGGTGATCGACGAGGCGCGTGCGCTTGGCTGGGACCGGCTGATGCTTGTGGGTGATGCGCCGTATTATGCGCGCTTTGGTTTCAAGCGACTGACCGGCGTTGAAATGCCGCCCCCGACCAACCCTGATCGTGTCCTGGGGTTGGAGCTGCAAAGTGGCGCATGGGATGGGGTTGTCGGGCCAGCTCAACGGGCCAGTGATTGAAATCGACGTTGGGCGTCCCAATCTATAGAAAATGAATGTTCCGTTGCCTGACATGGGAGTTGCCTCACATGAAACTTGTTAACCCCGAGTCTGTGCATATTCCGCTGGATGAAGCCGCCGTTGCGCGTATCAACGCGCTTGCGGGGCGTCAGCATCGCGCCAATGGGCTGATCATGCAATTTGTGACCTTTGTTGGTGGGCAGATCGAAGACGGCCTCAAGCTGCTTCCGGCCAAGACCCATGCGCAGATCGAAGGGGCGACGAAACATGCGCTGCGTCACTCGTATGACATTGCAGGGCGCACCCGTGGCGGTGTTGGCAAACTGGTTGGCACGGACCGCGCACATCGCGCGCTAGCGACAATTTCGGGTGCGCTTGGCGGGATTGGCGGCCTGCCCACAGCCCTTGCCGAACTGCCCGTCACGACAACCGTGATTTTTCGCGCCGTGCAGGGTGTGGCGGTGGCGCACGGTGAAGACCCGCTTGCGGATGATACGCGGATCGAATGCTTGCGCGTGTTTGGTTCGGGGGGGGCATCTGATTATGACGACGGGATCGATACGGCCTTTGTCAGTGCCCGTCTGGCCCTGTCGGGGGCAGCTGTGAATGGGCTGATTGGGCGCATTGCCCCGCGCTTTGCGGCCGTTTTGTCGCAAAAGCTGGCGACGCAAGCGGTGCCCGTCTTGGGGGCTGTGGCCGGTGCCGGAACGAATTTTGCCTTTGTCGGATATTACACCGATATAGCGCATGTGCATTTCGGATTGCGGGCCTTGGCGCGCGACCACGGTGAAACAGCCGTGCTGGATGCATTTCATGACGCGCTGGCGGCGAACAAAACACCCGTGAAACGCGCCTGAATGTCAGATGAGCCTTAGCTGTTTTGTTCGCGCAGCCAATCGGACATAGCACCGCGCACGGATTGATCGCCTCGCTCGCGTGCTTCGTCAATCACCGCCTTGACGGCTGTAATATCACATCGACGGAGCAAGCTCTTTACAGGCCCAATCGACGCTGGCCGCATGGAAAGCGTGCGCAGGCCAAGTGCCGCAAAGCACAGCGCCTCGATCGGCCGGCCTGCGTCTTCTCCGCAAAAACTTAGTGGCGTGTTTGAAGCATCGCAGCGGGCAATAATCTGCTCAAGAAAGCTTAGGAAGCTGACGTTTAGCGTGTCATATCGCCTGCGGACCCTTTCATTCTCGCGATCCGCGGCAAAGAAAAACTGTTTCAGGTCGTTGCCGCCAATCGACAGGAAATCGACCTCTTGAAAAAAAGTTTCGGGCGCAAAGGCAAGGCTGGGTGTTTCCAACATCGCGCCGACTTCGATCTTTTCAGGCAGGGGGTGGCCAAGGATGCGTTCGCGTTCCATGGCCTTATCCATTTCGGCGCGGGCATCGCGGAATTCCTCCATTTGGGCAATGAACGGGAACATCACCGTCAAAGGTCGCCCGTTGGCCGCGCGGATCAGTGCTTGAAGCTGCATCCGCAAGACACCCGGTTTATCAAGCCCTACGCGGATCGCGCGCCAGCCCATCGCCGGGTTTGGTTCGTCATTGGGTTTCATATAGGTCAGCACCTTGTCCGACCCGATATCAAGCGTACGAAACGCCACGCGTCGCCCATCGGCGGCATCCATGACCCGTGCATAAAGCGCTGATAACTCGCCTCTTTTTGGCATTTGATTGCGGATCAAGAACTGCAATTCGGTGCGAAATAGCCCGACACCTTCAGCGCCAGAGCCAGCCAGAGACGGCAGGTCGGCCATCAATCCGGCATTCATGTGTAGACCAATTGTCGTACCGCACTTTGACTGCGCGGGCAGATCGCGAATAGAGGCATAGCGCTCTTGGGCGCGGGTTTGCATTGCGATTTTGTCGCGAAAAGCGGCCTGGACGGCATCGTCGGGCCGCAAGTGAACGATCCCCTGTTCCCCGTCTACCAGAACGGCGTCGCCATTCAGGGCCTCGGTGAGAATGCCCTTGGCGTAGATCACCAACGGGATCGCCCAAGCGCGCGCTACAATCGCGGCGTGGCTGCCGACCGAGCCTTCTTCAAGGATAATGCCGCGAATGGACTTGCCGTATCCCAGAAGTTCACCCGGACCGATATTGCGTGCCACCAGGATCGGATTGTCGGGCATTTCCGCGCCGGTGTCCTTGCCCTGTCCGGTCAAAATGCGCAGCAGCCGGTTGGACAGATCGTCTAGATCGTGAAGCCGGTCGCGCAGATATGCATCGCCCGATTGGTTCATGCGCGAGCGCGCCAGTGATTGTTCTTTTTCAACGGCCGCTTCGGCTGAAAGTCCGCTGTCGATATCTGCCTCCATCCGGCGCATCCAGCCGCGTGAATTGGCGAACATCCGGTAAGCCTGAAGCACTTCGGCCTGATCTGTGTCCAGCTTCTTGGTCTGATCCAGCATCTGATCGACCGAAATGCGCAAGGTATCGACAGCCTCGCGCAGACGTGCGGTTTCGCCATCCGGGTCGTCGGAAATCAAATTGGTCACAACGACGCGCGGTTCGTGCAGGTAAACATTTCCCTGCACCGCGCCCTCTTGGCCGACGGTGCCCTGAATCATAACAGGCTGCTGGTGACGGGCCGACAGGGCCGCGCCGTCACCCAAGAATATGCCAAGTTCGGTCATTTCGGCGATTACCATCGCCACGACCTCAAGAGCATAAACCTCGTCGGCGGAAAATTCGCGGGCATCCCGCGATTGCACGACCAAGACACCCAGTACTTCACCAAGCCGCTGAACCGGCACGCCGCAGAACGACGAAAATCGTTCTTCGCCGGTTTCCGGCATATAGCGGAAACCCTTGGCCGAAGGCGCATCGGCGGTGTTTACGATGCGTTTGGTGCGCGCGACACGGCCAACAAGCCCTTCGCCAAGGCGCATGCGGGTCTGGTGAACGGCGTCAGCCTCAAGGCCTTCTGTCGCACAAAGTTCAAGGGTTTCAGTGTCGCGGAACAGGTAGATCGAGCAGACTTCGGTCAGCATCGACTTGGCGATCAGATGCACGATTTCATCAAGGCGCGCCTGTCCTGCGCTGTCCTTGGCCATGGCATCACGCAAACGGCCCAGTAGTTTGCGGCTCTCGCTTTCAATCCGTTGTGGCATTCTGCCCCCAGCTTATTACCCTACCTATAGGCGAGTCGCGCCGCGAGGGGGAGAGGAAAGGTGAGTGGCGCAAAGGACGTGTCACGACGGTTGCGATCAGGCATCAAGCAACGCGGTGAGCGAACGCCGCGCGCGTGAAACCTCGGCCAGCGTATAGCCATCCAATGTTGCAAAGAACGCCTCTTGGGCTTTTGCAAGGGGATCACGCAGCCCGCAGGCAGGCAAGATCAGGCAGGATTGGTTGGACCCAAGGCATTCGACGGCTGGACCGACACGCTTCATGGCGCGCACGACCGCGCCAATGCTGATCTGATCGGCGGGACGTGCAAGCGTCAGGCCACCACCACGACCGCGTTCAGACGTGACAAAGCCTTGGCGCGCGAGTTGGGTCGCGACCTTAGAGAGGTGGTTTTCGGAGAGCTTGAAAAGTGCTGCAATTTCTGACGTTGGCACGCGGGCGGAGCCCCTGACGGCCAATGTCATCAGGATGCGCAGGGCGTAGTCGGTGAATTTGTCTAACTGCATGTCCGTTATATGGCATTTACAGTACGCATTTAAAAGCGCTAGTGAATGCGCAATTGAAAATTCCAAAAGGGATGGACGACATGAAGCTATCCGCAGTATTTCTTTGGCCTGGAACGAAATCTTGCGAGCGCTTGGGCGTGGATCCCGAAGGTGACGCGGGCCTGATCCGATGGATGATCAACACGTTGTTTTATCTGACGGTTTGCTTGGTTGTCGTCTGGATCATCGTGGCATAACGCTGCCGCCGCGTATTCCCGTGGGCGAGGCGCAAAACGATTTGGTCGTGGCGCGGTTCTACGCCCGTGTGCGTGCGCACCCTGTGCTTGGTTCGGTGTTTGCGTCGCATATCCCCGACCCGTTCGGGCGGGCCAACGAAAGCCCGGCGCCTGCGGCTTGATTCCGGACGGGTGTTTGGGGAAGCAAGTCGTGCAATAAGCTACAACTACCGTTATGGTCCGGTCGCTGTTAGCGGCAGGCCAAATTGCGAATGCGAAGAATCGCTTCACTCGGAATCTGATGATCTGGAACGTAGCCGCCAGTTGCAAGCCAACGTGAATAACGTGGGGTTTGACAGTCAACTGAAATGATACCGAAAAAGTCCCCGGTTTTACCATCGCCAACGACGTAGACTTCCACACCGGAACCCGTGCGGTCCCCTAAGACCTGGGCGAACCAATTCTGGCCGTAAACACCTTCTAGCTGTTCCGCATAGACCAGTTCAATATGGGATGCGGGTTGACCAATAACGTGGCTCGGCGAGCTAATCGCGACCGAAGCAGTGGTTAAAGCGATAGCGGCCAAACGGCCTATGGTTGTTTGAAGCGACCTGGATTTCATCATCACCTTGCCTTTTCCAACTCGAACGCATCGTGCAGCGCTTGCACGGCCAGTTCCATGTATTTGCGATCAATCAGCACCGAGATTTTGATCTCGGAGGTGGTGATCACCTTGATGTTCACGCCCTCTTTGGACAGCACATCGAACATTTTCGCGGCGACGCCTGTGTGGCTGCGCATGCCGATGCCGACAACAGAGACTTTGGCGACACCTTCGTCAGCGACCAGATCGTGAAAGTTGATCTCGCCCGACGCCTTGGCGTCGTTCATCGCCTTTTCGGCCCGTTTCACCTGATCGACAGGGCAGGAGAACGTCATGTCGGTGCGCCCTTCCTCACTGATGTTCTGCACGATCATATCGACGTTCACGCCCGCGTCTGACAGCGGCATAAAGATCGCGGCGGCGATGCCGGGGCGGTCGGCCACCGAAATCAGCGTCATTTTGGCTTCGTCGCGCGAATAGGCCACACCGGCCACAACGTTGGATTCCATGATTTCCTCCTCGTCACAGACGAGCGTTCCGGCGTCGTCGGTTGGTTCTTCAAATGATGACAGCACCCGCAGGCGCACTTTATAGCGCATCGCCAGTTCGACTGACCGCGTTTGCAACACTTTTGCGCCAAGGGAAGCCAGTTCCAGCATTTCCTCGAACGCGATTTTATCGAGCTTGCGGGCCTTGGACGTGATGCGTGGGTCGGTGGTGTAGACGCCATCGACGTCAGTGTAGATGTCGCAGCGCTCTGCCCCGAATGCGGCGGCAAAAGCCACGGCGGTGGTGTCGGATCCGCCACGGCCTAGCGTGGTTATGCGTCCTTCGGGGCTGACCCCTTGGAATCCGGCAACGACGGCAACGCGCATACCTTCGCCAAACTTGGCCATGATGTTGTCGGTCGGGATTTCTTCGATCCGCGCGTTTGAATGCGCGCTGGTCGTTTTGACGGGCACTTGCCAGCCTTGCCAACTGCGCGCGGGCACGTCCATTTCCTGCAAGGTCAGCGCCATCAGGCCAGCGGTGACGTTTTCGCCCGAACTGACCACGGCGTCATATTCGCGCGCGTCATAAAGCGGCGAGGTTTCGTTGACAAAACCCACCAGCTTGTTGGTTTCGCCCGACATGGCGGATACGATGACAATCACGTCATAGCCTTTGGCCACCTCGACACCGACGCGTTTGGCGGCGCGGTGGATACGGTCCAACGTGGCGACAGATGTGCCGCCGAATTTCATCACAAGAACGGGCATGGCGCTCCCTTAATACAGGTCGCAGTTCTCATACGGTGCAGGCGAGGCGAGGGCAATGGGGCAGGGATCAATAGGGGTGCGCGCGTCCGTCCCAGGTTTCAAAACAGCCCGTCGTGGCGATATTAAGGGCGGCAAAGCGTTGCAGCAGACCCGTAGCCGCTTCATCCACCGTAATTGCAGCGCTTGCGCCGCCCATATCGGTCTGCACCCAGCCGGGGTGATAGATACCCACGGCGATGCCTTCAGGTTTTAAATCGCTTGCCAGATTACGTCCAAGGTTCAGCGCCGCCGCCTTGGAGGCGCGATAGATATAGCTGCCGCCCGGGGCGTTGGTATCGGACGCCATCTGGCTTGAGATGATCGCGATGCGCGCGTTTTGCGCTGCCCGCAGGTTGGGGAGCAACGCCTGAATGGTCAGGAACACGCCTGTAACGTTGATCGCGAATGTATCAGCCCATTTGTCGGATTCGTAGCCTGCCGCGAGCGTGTCGCCCTTATCAAGATACACACCAGCATTGCAGACGAGCAGGTCAAGTGGTTGATCTTTTAGTTCTTTCGCAAGGATTTTCACCGACGAAGCATTCGCCACATCCAGCTGCAGCAGGTTGTCCATAACGGTCCTAGCGGTGCCAAAGGTTAGATCGCCCGCCGCGCGGGATTGATCAAGCAAAGCGCGTCCAATGCCACGATTGGCGCCGGTAATCAGGGTCGTCATATGTATACCTCAGTTGGTTTTGCGTTTCGGAATAAAGGGCAAAGGTATCACCGCTATTCCGTCTTGGATCAGCTTGCGGGCCTCTTCGGGCTTGGCCTCGCCGTAGATCGCACGTTCAGGCGTGTCACCGTCATGCATTTTACGCGCTTGGGTCGCAAAATTCTTGCCCACGTATTCCGAGTTCGCCTCGACCTCGGCGCGCATCTTTGCAAGGGCCGTTTTCGGGTAGGCGTCTTTTGCTTGTAGTGGTGCGATTTGCGTCTTGGCGACGGATTTCGAGACCGGCGGGGCCATCAGCGCCTTGTCCACCTTTGATGATCCGCAGGTCGGGCAGGCTAGCATGCCCGCTGCCTTGACGGTGTCAAAAGCGGCACCCGACTGGAACCAGCTGTCAAAGCGGTGGTCTGCGCTGCATGTCAGATCAAAGCGGATCATGTGAGGAGCCTATAAGGAACGCGTACGATTTAGATAGTGCGCCCGTCCGTAACTTCATAGGCCGCTAAAGCTGCGTGGGGTCGAATTTCAGGATCATCTGGCGCAATTCTGGATTGGCGACCCGCGCGGCAGCCTTTTTGCCGCTAAACCACTTGCGGCGACGTTCTTTGCGTTCGGGCCAACGCGACAGCACGGTTTTGACCTGCATAGCATAGACAATCGCAAGACAGGGCGTGGACCCCGTGCCGATCTGCTTTTCGTAAGTGAACACCCCAAGGCTTTGTGGGTGCACCTTGCCTTCAAGGCCGGCTTCTTCAAATGCTTCGGTTGCGGCGGCCTTGGCAGGCGTCTGGCCGTCCATCGGCCAACCTTTGGGGATAATCCAGCTGCCTGCGCTGCGACTGGTGATCAGACAGAATTCGACTTCGCCCTTGTTCACGCGATAGCACAGTGCGGCAAACTGGGTTCGCACATCGGTTTTTTGCGCACCGACAAGGCTGATTTTTGGTTGGCCGCTTTTGTGAATCGACATCGCTTTTACTGCAATTATTGACTGCGATCTGTGATCTGCCTGTTGGAGCCATTCTAATCGACCGGCATGGCAATGCAATCCCGTGATTGGCGTTTGCCATTCCCTTTGCGTCACCCATCGCGTCACCCCTTGCATTGGCGCGGGCGGGGGGCGATGTTTCGGCTATGAAATTTCCGATGTTCTTGATCGCGGCCTTTTTCGCGCTGAGCGGTGCTTTGCGAGCTGAAACGATCACCGTTTTTGCGGCCTCGAGCATGAAAGATGCGATCGAGGATGTTGCGGCCGTTTGGTCCGATGACAGCGGCACCGACGTTGTCTTTTCATTTGCGTCCAGTTCCGCTCTTGCGCGCCAAATCATGCAGGGTGCTCCTGCCGATCTATTCGTGTCGGCGAACGAAGACTGGATGGATCAGATCGAGGCAAGCAACCTGATCATCGAAGGCACACGCGTCGATATTGCCGGTAATACGTTGGTGCTTGTGTCATCAGGTGGGGCCGATCCAGTTGATCTGGCGATCCCCACAGATTTGATCGCCCGACTTGAGGGACGTCCGCTGGCGATGGGGTTGGTCGAGGCTGTCCCCGCTGGAATTTATGGTAAGGCAGCGCTTGAGTACCTTGGCTTGTGGGATGCGCTTGCGCCGCTCCTGGCGCAAACTGCCAATTCCCGCGCCGCGCTGCGCCTTGTGCAAATCACCGAGGCGCGCCTTGGTATCGTTTATGCCACTGACGCTTTGATCGCTCCTGATCTTGATGTGGTCGCGGTCTTTCCAGCCCAAACCCATGCGCCAATCCGCTATCCCGCTGCGGTTTTGCGCACACCAAATGCGGTCGCGGCAACGGATTTCCTGCATGCGTTGCACAGCGCGCAGGGGCAGGCGATATTTGCACGGCATGGTTTCGCGGGGGTCGCTGTGGATGGCTGATTTTCTTGGACCGGAAGAATGGGCCGCAGTGTGGCTGTCGCTTAAGGTGGCGTTCTGGGCCACGCTGATCAGTCTGCCGTTTGGCGTGGTTGTCGCGATGATGCTTGCACGTGGGCGGTTCTGGGGCCGTGGGCTGCTCAATATCGTTGTGCATTTGCCGCTTGTGATGCCGCCGGTCGTGACAGGATATTTGTTGTTGTTGGGGTTCGGGCGCAGTGGTCCGTTGGGCCAAGCGTTTGAAAGCCTGTTTGGCCTGATTTTCGCGTTTCGCTGGACGGGCGCGGCACTCGCAGCGGCGATCATGGGCTTTCCGTTGATGGTACGCGCGATCCGGCTCGGGCTTGAATCCGTGGACTGTAATCTGGAACAGGCTGCGGCGACGTTGGGGGCCACGCGGTTGCGCGTGTTCACCACGATCACCCTGCCGCTGATTCTGTCCAGTGTGGTGGTTGGCGCGGTGCTGGGATTTGCCAAGGCGATGGGTGAATTTGGCGCGACGATCACGTTCGTGTCCAACATACCGGGCCAGACACAGACCATCCCGTTGGCGATTGATCTGCTGCTTGAAGTCCCCGGCGGCGAGCCGCTGGCGCTGAGACTTGCTGTGGTGTCGGTTGCGATTGCGATGGGCGCGTTGGCTATTTCGGAACTGCTGTCGCGACGGCTGCGCGGGGGTGGCCTGTGACGCTCGTAGTTAGCCTGAAACACGCCTTTGACGGCTTCACGCTGGATGCACAATTCACGGCACCCGTCGGGTTGACGGCACTTTTTGGACCGTCGGGATCGGGCAAAACAACCGTGATCAACGCGATCGCGGGGCTGTTGCGTCCCAGCCATGGCCGGATCGTCGTCGAGGACAGGGTTCTGTTTGATAGCACGCAGCGGATCAACGTGCCTGTCGCGCGCCGCGAGATCGGCTATGTCTTTCAAGACGCGCGGCTTTTTCCGCACATGAGCGTGGCGCGTAATCTGGCTTATGGCGGGCAACACAACGCTGGCCAAGTGGTGCGCATGCTGGGTCTGGAATCAGTGCTGGATCGCCGTCCCGCACGTCTGTCGGGCGGCGAGCGTCAGCGCGTTGCGCTGGGCCGCGCGTTGATGCGAAATCCACGTATCTTGCTGCTCGACGAGCCGCTTTCGGCCTTGGATGCGCCGCGCAAAGCCGAGATTATGCCCTATCTGGAACGCCTGCGTGATGCGACCGATGTGCCGATCCTTTATGTCAGCCACGATGTCTCCGAGGTCGCGCGCCTTGCCAACCACATCGTGCTGCTGGATCAGGGGCAGGTGCGCCTGTCGGGGCCAATTGATGATGTCCTCAGCAGCACCGTGGCCGCACCCTATTTCGGGTCCGGCGAAGCGGGTGCCGTCATCACGGGGCGTGTCGTTGGTTATGACGGCGATGATCAATTGACGGCCGTGACGATCAGCAAGGGGCGATTAATGTTGCCGGGCGATCTTGGCCCTGTTGGCACCTTGGTGCGCGTGCGCGTGCCCGCCCAAGAGGTGATCTTGTCATTGCACCGCCCAACCGGAATGAGCGCGCTGAATGTGATCGAGGCACAGATCACCGGCCTTGGTCAAGAACACGGCTCTGGCGTCGCCGTGGGGCTGCAGTCGGGAAATGACCGGCTTCTGGCGCGCGTCACGCGCCGCTCCGCCGCAGCGATGGGACTAGCGACAGGAATGACCGTTTTCGCACTGATCAAAGCTACAGCAGTGCCTGCCCATGACGTCACCACCGGCGGCACGGGGCGTGACCAAATGGCACGACGATAGGTCGTGACTTAACGGCGCGGTCAATGGGGGATGGCTAGATTATCTCATCTTCATCAAACAAGGGTGCCTCTTCCAATTGCGTTGCCAAGTCACCGACGGCGCTCTCGGCAACGTCGCTCGATTTCACGGCGGCGATATGAAAAAGTGCATCCCCTTCGTGAACGATCGGCATAACGGCACGCCCGACGATGATGCCGCCGTAACGCGTTGTTACCTCAACTTCTTTTTCACCAAATGGGTCAGAAATTGCGGCCACAACATCGCCTGGTTCAATGACATCACCCTCGGCTTTAAACATCCGCAATAACCCGCCTGTCGGCGCGCGCAGCCAGTGACTGTCCGAACACACCAATGGTTGCGCCTTTGGCTTGGCAATGCCCGCGCGCGGCAGCATCTCGATCTCTTTCAAAATGCGCAGGATACCCGCGACACCCGCTCGCACTGACATTTCGTCAAATCGCATGCCTTCGCCAGCTTCATAAAGCAGGACATCGACCCCAATCTTCTTGGCTTCTTGTCGCAGGCTCCCGTCACGCAGCGCGCTGGTCAAAATGACAGGCGCTCCGAAAACCTGGGCCAACTTCAAGGTCTTGCTATTGTTGGCCGACACTCGCACCTGTGGCAGGTTCATCCGGTTAACTGCGGCCGAATGCAGGTCAATTCCCAAGGAACAACGGGCCACGACCTCATTCAGGAAAATATACGCCAGTCGCGATGCCAACGACCCGTTTGGTGACCCCGGAAAACATCGGTTCAAATCGCGCCGATCCGGCAAATACCGCGAGTGGTTGAGAAACCCGAACGTGTTCACAATCGGCACAACAATCAGTGTTCCGCGCATGGACGCCAGGTTCTTGGAGCGCAGCAACCTGCGGACGATCTCGACGCCAATGACCTCGTCGCCGTGTATGCCCGCGCTGACAAAGAACGCAGGGCCGTCGTTACGCCCATGAATGACGTGCGCGGACAAGGTGACGGGTGTGTGATCAGACAAGGTGCTGATCGGGATCTCGACTGTTTTGCGGGTGCCCGCTTGGACGGTAACACCCGCAATCTCGAAACTAGGGCGCTTGATCATCCCTTGCCTTTTGTCTTGGTCGCGTTCGGTTTCGCATGCTTTTCGATGTATTCGATGATCTTGCCAGCAATATCGAGACCGGTTGCCTTCTCGACGCCCTCCAGACCGGGGGATGAATTCACTTCCATCACCACGGGGCCGTGATTGGCCCGCAGCATATCGACCCCGCACACGTTCAGGCCCATTGACTTGGCAGAGCGCACAGCCGTTGAGCGTTCTTCGGGCGAGAGTTTGATCAGTTGAGCCGACCCACCACGGTGCAGGTTCGAGCGGAAATCACCTTCGGCGCCCGTGCGCTTCATTGCCGCGACCACCTTACCGCCCACTACGATTGCACGAATGTCAGTGCCGCCAGCTTCTTTGATAAATTCTTGCAACAGGATGTTCACGCCCGCGCCGCGAAAAGCCTCGACGACGGACTTGGCTGACCGGTTGGTATCGGCCAGAACAACGCCGATCCCTTGAGTGCCTTCCAGCAGCTTGATCACCACAGGGGCTCCACCTGCCAGTTCCAAGACTTCTTCGGTTTGTTTCGGGTCATGGGCAAAGGTTGTTACAGGCAGGCCGATGCCATCACGTGCCAGCAACTGCATCGAGCGCAATTTGTCACGCGAGCGACCAATAGCAACGCTTTCGTTCAGTGGGTAAACGCCCTGCATTTCGAACTGCCGTAGCACGGCCATGCCATAGAACGTCACCGACGCACCGATACGCGGGATCACCGCGTCATAGCCTTCAAGTTTTTCGCCGTTATAGTAGACCTCGGGTCGGCGCGAAGCGATGTTCATATAGCAGCGCAGGGTGTTGATGATATTTAGTTCATGTCCCCGCTCTTCGGCGGCTTCCTTGAGGCGTCTGTGCGAATAAAGCTCTGGATTGCGTGCAAGCATGGCGATTTTCATAGCCGTTATCCTTCAAAATGCGGTTTCTTACTCACGAGGTATGATTTCCCCGGGTGAATGACGATATTGCGGTTTCGTATTGCGCGGCGACCCAGAATGAGCGGGAAACGCATTGTGCCACGATTAGTCAAGGAGATGTCGATCTTCCAGCGCCGCCCAGCGATCACCATCGGCGTCCTGATGACGAAACGGGTTTCGGGCTTGCCGCTCGTGTTGGTTATTGCGCGACTAGCGAAGACAGGAAATTCACAGGTTCGCGGCAATGTCCCCGATATCTCGGGCGCCGTGAACCGCACCCAGTCTTCGCCTTCACGGGAAAAGACCTCGATGTTTTCTGCATGTAGCGCGGTTGTCTTTGCGCCGGTGTCTACTTTTACAGCAAAATCTTTGAGGTACATTTCCGGCAGGCTGATGCATTCATGCCAGCCGATCACCAAAGGCGGCCCCGAAAGCGGGCTTTTGTCGTGGGTCATATTCGTATTTTCCGTGAAACCGCAAGGAAGCCCAATTTTGCCCTAACTGAGAAGGAGTTACCAGTAACCGCGACGCAAGCATGCGGTTCGGTTGGCCACAGTCTCGCAGGTTGCGTGCCAAATGACGCGTTTAGGCACGCGTGATAAGCCAAGTTACCAATTTAGAAGGATATCGAGGCGAGTGGGGGAATCGAACCCTCATACACGGATTTGCGAGAGCTGCAGAGTATAATAAGTAATTGGTATTACTGTGATAATGAGCGCACACATGCAAGTGTGTGCCGTTTTGTGTAGCGTCAACCAACCTTCGGTCGCACCATCGCACTTGCGCTACACAAATTCACTTCGCTAGACTTGTTCTGAATCGCGCAGCACTTTGAATAAAAGCATCAAAGCGAACATGCATGCAAACATGCCTGAAATATCGCCAATAAAGTAGCCTTCCAGCGTCGCTAGATTGTAGTCGAAGGCCCACCCCATTCCAAACGTGTTTATGATTGATGCGATACTTCTTAGACTCAAGTTTCGAATGCAACACCCCAGCCCAACGGGCATAGGATGTTGT
>ERZ888423.514-NODE-514-length-38909-cov-8.596078_pt1 | contig 38909 bp, 43 predicted proteins | sample MGYA00520523_ERZ888423 | MGnify/ENA primary metagenome ERZ888423 (study PRJEB32303, sample SAMEA104408611) | aquatic metagenome | biome: Brackish water; feature: Pelagic; material: water | place: Baltic Sea | collected 2014-06-08T10:24:00 | depth 30,27 m ... | reverse complement strand
CAACTTGAAAACGCCGCCTGATGACAGCCGTCACCAACTTTTGGGCATATCTCCAAACAGCAACCGCCATTTCATCGTTCCGCTGATCTTGATCGCATTTATTGCAGCCGGTGGAAATCATACCGGCGGCGCTGTTGCATTAAGTGACACGCGCACGAAGACTGATATCGTTCCTGTCGGCGCGGCCACGAATGGGCAGCCCCTCTATCAATATCGCTACATCGGCAGCGAGATCGTCTTTGAAGGTGTGATGGCCCAAGACGTCCTGCAGCACTCACCCGAAGCGGTCATCACTTTGCCAGAGGGAATTATGATGGTGGATTACGGTATGCTTGGCCTGCGCCTGCGCGTGGTCGGATAAGCCCAGATTCTCACCTGTCTGGCCAAGTAAAAGGGCGCCCGTTTTCGCGGGCGCCCTCCTTTGTTTGCAACATGGGTCGTGTCAGTGTGCCACGGCCCCTGCCCCGTCGCCGCTTGGTCTCAGCGCGGCAGCGGCGGCGGCTTCTTCCTCGGCCTCTTGGTCCCATTCAATCGGTTCGGGTTGGCGCACAAGTGCGTGCTTCAGCACCTCGGACACATGCGTCACGGGAATAATTGTCATCCCGTCCTTCACGTTGTCGGGGATATCGACCAGATCTTTTTCGTTTTCTTGCGGGATCAGAACCGTCTTGATACCGCCACGCAGGGCCGCCAGCAGCTTTTCTTTCAAACCGCCAATCGGCATCGCATTGCCGCGCAAGGATACTTCGCCAGTCATGGCAATATCGCGGCGTACGGGAATTTGCGTCAGCACCGACACGATAGATGTGACCATCGCCAGACCCGCGCTTGGCCCGTCTTTGGGCGTTGCACCGTCGGGCACATGGACGTGGATATCGATCTTGTCGAACTTTGGTGGCTTCACCCCGATTTGCGGGCTGATAGAGCGCACATAGCTGCTCGCCGCTTCAATGGATTCCTTCATCACATCGCCCAGCTTGCCAGTGGTTTTCATCCGGCCTTTGCCCGGCAGTCGCAGGGCTTCGATTGACAGCAATTCACCACCAACCGATGTGTAGGCAAGCCCCGTCACAACACCGATCTGATCTTCCAATTCGGCCAGACCATAGCGGTATTTCTTGACGCCAAGATAGTCGTCCAGATTGTCGGCGTTGACCACGATGTGATCCGCTTCTTTCTTGACGATCTTGGTGACGGCCTTGCGGGCAACTTTGGCGATTTCACGTTCCAGATTCCGCACACCCGCCTCGCGGGTATAAACGCGCACCATTTCACGCAGCGCATCGTCGGTCAGTTCGAATTCCTTTGGCTTTAGCCCGTGGTTCTTCATCTGCTTGGACAAAAGGTGCTGTTTCGCAATCTCGACCTTTTCGTCGTCAGTGTAACCCGCCAACGCAATGATCTCCATTCGGTCCAGCAACGGTCCGGGCATGTTGTAAGAGTTCGCCGTGGTCAGGAACATTACGTTGGACAGGTCATATTCGACCTCGAGGTAATGATCGGCAAACGTGCTGTTCTGTTCAGGGTCCAGCACCTCAAGCATGGCAGACGCGGGATCACCACGGAAATCCTGCCCCATCTTGTCGATTTCATCGAGCAAGATCAGCGGGTTGGTTGTTTTCGCTTTCTTCAGCGCCTGAATGATCTTACCCGGCATGGAGCCGATGTATGTGCGACGGTGCCCACGAATTTCGGACTCGTCACGCACACCGCCCAAGGAAATGCGAATGAATTCGCGCCCCGTGGCCTTGGCGACAGACTTGCCGAGGCTGGTTTTACCCACGCCGGGAGGGCCGACAAGGCACATGATCGGCCCCTTCAGCTTGGCGCTGCGCTGTTGCACGGCTAGATATTCAACGATACGTTCCTTGACCTTTTCTAGACCATAATGATCCGCATCCAGAACCGCCTGCGCGTTCGCAAGGTTCTTTTTGGTGCGCGACTTCACGCCCCACGGGATCGACAGCAGCCAGTCAAGATAGTTGCGCACGACTGTGGCTTCGGCCGACATGGGCGACATATTCTTGAGCTTTTTCAGCTCGGCCTCAGCCTTGTCGCGTGCTTCCTTGGAAAACTTAGTTGCAGCGATTTTAGCCTCAAGCTCGGCAATTTCGCCCTCGCCCTCTTCGCCGTCGCCCAATTCCTTCTGGATCGCCTTCATCTGCTCGTTCAGATAATATTCGCGCTGGGTGCGCTCCATTTGGGTTTTGACGCGCGTCTTGATCTTTTTCTCGACTTGAAGGACGGACATTTCGCCCTGCATCAACCCGAACACCTTTTCCAGACGATCCGACACGGAAAGCGTTTCTAGCAAATCCTGCTTTTGTGCCACTTCGATGCCAAGATGCCCCGCGACCAAATCGGCCAGCTTGGCAGGTTCGCTTGCTTCACCAACTGCGGCCAAAGCTTCTTCGGGGATGTTCTTTTTCACCTTCGAATAGCGTTCGAATTCATTTGCAACCGAGCGCATCAGCGCTTCTGTCACGGCATTATCACCTGGCACTTCGGTAAGGTATTCCGCACTCGCCTCAAAGAAATTCGGATTATCGATATATTCAGTGATCCGTACACGGCTGATGCCTTCGACCAGCACCTTGACGGTGCCATCGGGCAGCTTCAGCAATTGCAGAACATTGGCCAGCGCACCGACGGTGTAGATCCCATCGCTGGCAGGATCATCGACACCCGGGTCGATCTGGCTGGACAGCAGGATTTGCTTGTCGTCCTGCATCACCTCTTCAAGGGCGCGAACAGATTTTTCGCGGCCCACAAACAGCGGGACGATCATATGGGGAAACACCACTATATCACGCAGTGGCAATACGGGGTAGCTCGCGCTCAGAGGGTCTTGCATGCTCTATCCTTATCATTGGCAAGATACGGACGCCCCGCTTGGCGGCAACGATGTATCTCCTCTTTGGCTTCTAGATGTGGGGGTATGCCCCAGCGTTTCAACCATCAAGGCGCTTTTTTACTTCTCGCCAGACTGCCGTTTGCGCGCGTCCTGCGCAAGGCAAGATCACGTCTTTTCTGGGGAAACCGCACAAAAAGCGCGCCATTGTATGGCTTACCTTTGCGGACCAATCACATTCGGTTCGCTTGCGGGCCTTGGGCGGGGGCAGATTGGCCATCATCGCGCGGATCATGGGCACAAGCCTCCGGGTCGTCCAATTTGTCGAAAGGCACCACCATGCTGGGCTTGGCACCGTCTTACGCTGGGGCAAACTTCAGGTCCGGTGCCATCGCCAGACCCGGTTTTGTCAGCTTGCGATGAAAGCGAACATCGCAAACCACGCCGATAAAGCAGTCATCGCAATAGCGCCCGTATTTCAAAACGGCGCGCCGTCCCCTAGAATAACCCGTTGTCGTTGGCGGACCCATCGGGGATCACCTGCAAAACGTCCCAGTGTTCGACAATCTTGCCATCTTGATCAAAGCGAAAGATGTCGATCCCCGCATAGTCGTCGCTACCTGGCTAAATCTGGTGAAAGTACCGCACGTGGTTTGCATTGGTTGAACATCAAATCATAAAATGCCTGTGCATTGGTTTTGTTTGCGTCAAGATTTTGCATGCACCCATTCCTTTTTCGAAAACCTACACGCATTAGATCGCATCCGGTGCGCGCCTAACAGCACTGCCGACACACGCGGGACCCCGCTTGCCGGCATGAATGCCGCGACCCTTGTGGCCCTGCGGATCAAACCACGGTCATGAGTGATGCGGTTGCTGAACTGGCGACCTTTTCGCTCAAACTAGAGCGGATCGATGTCCCCTGCCGCGCGCTGCGTGTGGAAATCGGCCTCCCAGACTGCAAACGTGCCAGCGGCAATCGCATCGCGCATCCCCTGCATGATATCCTGAAAATAGCGCAGGTTATGCCAGGTAAGCAGCATGCCAGAAATCATCTCTTGGCTACGAAAGACGTGATTAAGATAGGCGCGCGAATAGTTGGAACAGGCGGGGCAGCTACACTCTTCGTCCAGCGGGCGCGGATCATCGGCGTGACGCGCATTTTTGATGTTAAGAACCCCGCGCCGCGTGAACGCCTGCCCTGTCCGCCCTGATCGCGACGGCAAAACGCAATCCATCATGTCGATCCCGCGTTTTACCGCGCCGACAATGTCATCGGGCTTGCCCACGCCCATAAGGTAACGCGGCTTGTCGGTCGGCAGTTGGTCAGGCGCGTAATCAAGGCAGGAAAACATCGCCTCTTGCCCTTCGCCTACAGCCAATCCGCCCACCGCATAACCATCAAAGCCGACGTTTTTCAACGCTTCAGCGCTTTCCTCGCGCAGGTCTTGTTCCAGCCCGCCTTGCTGAATACCAAACAACGCATATCCGGGGCGATCCCCGAATGCATCGCGCGAGCGTTGCGCCCATCGCATCGACAGGCGCATGCTTTCTTCAAGCCGCGCACGATCCGCAGGCAGCGCGGGGCATTCGTCAAAACACATGACAATATCGCTGCCCAGCAGCTTTTGAATCTCCATGCTGCGTTCTGGCGTCAATTCGTGCTTTGACCCGTCGATGTGGGATTTGAAGGTCACGCCCTTTTCCGTCAACTTGCGCAGATCAGCCAAGGACATCACCTGAAACCCGCCCGAGTCCGTCAAAATCGGCTTGTCCCAGTTCATGAATTTATGCAGCCCGCCAAGCCGCGCAATCCGTTCCGCCGTGGGCCGCAGCATCAAATGATAAGTATTGCCCAGCAGAATATCGGCCCCCGTTGCGGCCACACTTTCGGGCATCATCGCCTTGACTGTGGCGGCAGTCCCCACCGGCATGAACGCTGGCGTGCGAATATCACCGCGCGGCGTGGAAATGACGCCTGTACGGGCTTTGCCATCGGTGGCGTTCAGGGAAAAGGAGAATGGTTTTGTCATGCGTGCAGACCTCTGAGTTTGGCGCTCATATGACCCAAGGTCGCGCAAATGGGAAGGGTAATGCCTGCCCCTTTACCTGCACAGCCTTAAACCCTATATGAACAGTCAGGAATAAAAGAGGCCGTTATGACCGAGCAAGACACCCAAATGGAAGGCACGCCACTGATCGCGCCCTCAACCACTGATCATCCGCTTTACGAGGATATCGTGATGGCTATTCGTTCGGTCTATGATCCTGAAATCCCTGTGAATATTTATGATCTTGGCCTGATCTATACGATCGACATCAATGACGCCTCGGAGGTGAATGTGATAATGACCCTCACCGCACCAGGCTGCCCTGTCGCGGGCGAAATGCCCGGCTGGGTTGCCGATGCGATCGAACCCCTGCCCGGCGTCAAACAGGTCGATGTGGCCATGACGTTTGAGCCGCAGTGGGGTATGGACATGATGAGCGACGAAGCCCGCCTTGAGCTGGGTTTTATGTAGCCAGCGCTCGCAGGGCCGCCGCGCGGGCCGGTGGCACCGCGTCAATTTCAAGCCCAGTAAAGACGTGCATCGTGTTCATCGCGCGGTCAATCACCGCGTGATCACTGACCCACCCCCCCATCGCCAGATAGCTGCGCAAAAGCGACGGCATCGCCCGCAGGGCCGCTGTGCGATCCTTAAGAGCGCCACAATCGGAAAACCGAACCGTTTCGTCTGCTTTGACCTGCGGCGCCCAATCAACCGGCGCCAGATGACCATCGCGCAGCATCGCAAAAGAGTCCCGTGCGACCGCCTGATCCACCCCTGCAAAAGACGAACAGCCGAACAAAAGCTTGGCCCCGCGATCATCAACAACCCGCGCCAAAGCGCCCCACGCCAAACGTAAGACATCACCGTCAGCAACGTCAGGCGACATACAAAACCGCCCGACCTCAATCATCGGGGTGACTACTGCATTTAATCCTGATAAATCATAGAATTGCGCGGCATAGCTTGTGTTTATCTCTGCACCATTTTTCAGCGACAGAAGCCGGAAACAGCAGACCAGATCGCCGCTGACGCAGTCGTTGATCAGCACATGGGTGCAGCCGTCATCAAAGCTGTCGCAGTCATAGCCATCGCACGACACAATCGCCCCGCCCAGATTCACAAAGCAGCGATAGCGCAGCGCTTGCGCGGCCAGCAGATCATCCGCGCCGTCGCCAAAACGCGCGACGTAGCGCCCTTTTTGCAAAAGAGCGCCGCGCCGTATGTCATTGTTCAATTTGCCCATGTTCTCAGCCTAGGCATCGCCGCTGGCAGCGCAACCGGTCTTAGCTTTCACCAAGGAAACTACCTGCATCAAAGCGGCCAAGATCGCCCAGCAACTGACGGATAAAGGTCGTGTCACGCACGTTGTCTTGGGTCACACGACGCGACAGGGAAACCACCTGCCCGTCTTCAAGGCCAAAGCGTTCGACGTTTTGGACAACCTCCGCACTATCAAAGGTAATCGCAACGACTTCGCGCCCAATCTCGTCGGGGGCCATAAAGGCGAAATGCCGCCAGCGGCTTTGCACGTAATAAAAACCGCCACCATTCAAGACACCGCCTGCCGTGGGTGCGCCGATCGCTTCGGCCACTGAACTCCGAGTATCGACGCCAACGATGACTTCGGCAAGCTGCGCGTCGCTGGGGGCAAAGCCGTGGTTTCTGAACTGCGCAGAGCAGCCAACAACTGTGACCAATGCCAGCACCGCAGTGCCGCGCAGAATACGTATTCGCGTTTTCGCGCCAGTGATACTGCCGATGATGCTCATGAGTGACCCCTTGCCATGGCTTGTGATGCCTTTTATCCGGCTTACATCATGAAACGGCCCATGTTCAAGAATGGATGCGCTAATGTCTAACGAGACACCATCACAAATCCGCCTTTCGGACCTTCCAAACCGGCGTGAAACCCGTATTTTGCTTGAGCCGGACGCCAAGGCACGCGCCGCCCTGGCCGAAACGCTTGGAATCAGTGTCATTCGCAAATTGCGCTTTGCGGGCAGCTTGTCGCCTGTTGGGCGGCGCGACTGGCACCTTGCGGTCGATCTTGGTACGACCGTGGTGCAGCCCTGCGTGATCACGCTTAATCCGGTGACGACCCGTATCGACGAAACCGTGACGCGCTCATATGTGGTGCAGCTGGATCAGATCGAAGGCGAGGAAGTCGAAATGCCGGAGGATGAAACCACCGAACGCGCGCCCGAAATCCTTGATCTTTTCGCTGTGATGACCGAGGCACTGGCACTGGCCCTTCCAGCCTATCCACGCTCCCAAGGTGCTGCTGTGCAACACGCCATTTTCACTGAACCGGGTAAGGCCCCGATGACCGACGAAGATACACGTCCGTTTGCAGGCCTTGCAGACCTGCGTAACAACTTGGAAAAAAAGGGCGAATGAGGCACACTTAGGCAGTGGGCAAAAGTGGTTGCGCTTGCGCGGAATCGCACTATGTTCGCGGCCTCTTTCATATGGTGGCTTGAAGGGCATGCTCAGATGTCCTAAGACGCCGCAAGGCTGCGCGTATCGTGCAGAAAACACGGGCCATGCGCCCCCGAAATCAAAGGTTGTGACATGGCTGTCCAGCAGAACAAAGTATCCAAGTCGCGCCGCAACAACCGCCGCGCACATGACTCTCTCGTGGCTGCAAACCCGAACGAATGCTCAAGCTGCGGCGAACTCAAGCGCCCGCATCATGTTTGCCCATCCTGCGGCAAATATGCTGATCGCGAAGTTGTTGCGATGGCAACCGAGATTGATCTCGACGAAGACGCGGCCTAAGAGCTCGCCATGTCCTCTGCCCTGACGACGGACAACGATCCGCGCGCGGCCCAAGACGGGGACCACGGCCAAGCTGTTATTCTAAGCATCGACGCCATGGGCGGCGATAACGGGCCTGCAACGGTTGTTGCGGGCCTTGCGCTTTTTCTAGCCGATAAACCTGACGCCCACGCGATTCTGCATGGCCGCAAGGCAGAACTGGACGATTTGGTCGCAAAACGTCGCTTTGGAAAACGGGTCGAAGTGCGCGATGCCCCCGATGTTGTGGCAATGACCGACAAGCCAACGCATGTCATGCGCCACGGCAAGAAAACCTCGATGTGGTCGGCAATTGACGCGGTGCGCAGCGGCGACGCGGCGGTCTGTGTCAGTTGTGGCAATACCGGCGCACTGATGGCCGTGTCGATGGTGCGTCTGCGCAAAGTCGATGGCGTGAACCGCCCGGCGATTGCCTGCCTTTGGCCCTCGCGTAATCCGTCCGGCTTTAACGTCATGCTGGATGCCGGCGCCGATATTCGTGCTGATCAGGACGATTTGCTAACCTATGCATTGATGGGCGCATCTTATGCGCGCAACGGCCTTGGCATTGCACGACCCCGCGTGGGCCTGCTGAACGTCGGCGTCGAAGAACACAAAGGTCGCGCGGAATTAAAAGTTGCTCATGATCTGATCGGTAGCGCTGCACCACGCGGCAATTTTGAATACATCGGATTCGTCGAAGGCGGTGATCTACCCTCTAACCGCGTCGATGTGATCGTCACGGACGGATTTACCGGCAATGTTGCGCTGAAAACCGGCGAAGGCATAGCGAATCTGATTTCCGATCTGCTTAAACAGGCGTTTAAGAAAACACCGCTGTCGCGCATTGCCGCCCTGCTCGCGATGACCTCGCTTGGCCGGTTCAAGAAACGCATCGACCCGCGCCGCGTCAATGGCGGGGTATTTCTGGGCCTCAATGGCACAGTAATCAAAAGCCACGGATCTGCCGATGCTACGGGCGTTGCCGCGGCCCTCAGTCTTGCCTACCAACTTGCCAAATCGGGCTTTACGGAACGGCTTGCTGCACGCGTTGCATCTGCCGCCGCACTCGCCCAAGATGTGGGCCAAGAGGACGCGCCGTCAAAGGCGGCGGATGAACCAAAGGGCAAAGGCAACACATGACAACACTTCGCGCCGTGGTCAAAGGCGTCGGGCACTACCTGCCTGCACGCACCGTTGAAAATTCAGAATTCGAAGCGACGCTCGACACCACGGACGAATGGATCAGGACGCGGTCTGGCATCGAACGCCGTCATTTCGCGGCCGAAGGCGAGACCACATCGGACCTTGCGACACATGCCGCCAATGCCGCCCTTGCGGATGCGGGCCTGACGGGCGCCGACATCGACGCAATCATTCTGGCGACGTCGACGGCTGACAACACATTCCCTTCCGCCGCGACGATGGTGCAAGCCAAAATCGACAACACCACGGGCTATGCCTTTGATATACAAGCGGTTTGTGCCGGATTTGTGTTTGCGCTTTCCCAAGCGAACGCGCTTATTTTGTCTGGTCAGGCCTCCCGCGTTTTGGTGATCGGGGCCGAAACCTTTAGCCGGATCATGGACTGGACAGACCGCGGCACCTGCGTGTTGTTCGGCGACGGTGCGGGCGCTTTGATCCTTGAAGCGGCGCCGGGCAACGGTGATTCCGCCGATCGCGGCATCCTTGCCACCGACCTGAATTCAGACGGGCGCTACCGTGACCTTTTGTATGTCGACGGCGGCGTTGCCACGCAAAACACCGGCGTTTTGCGGATGCAGGGCAAAGAAGTCTTCCGCCATGCCGTCGAAAAGCTGGCGCAGACCGCCCACACCGCGCTTGATAAGGTTGGATTGTCAGCCGATGACGTGGATTGGGTCGTGCCGCATCAGGCCAACATCCGCATCATTCAATCCACCGCCAAGAAGCTGGGCGTGGGCATGGACCGCGTAGTCGTGACTGTGCAGGACCACGGCAATACATCCGCGGCCTCGATCCCGCTGGCCCTGTCGGTTGGTGTTGCCAACGGGAAGATCAAACGCGGCGATCTTGTGGTGACCGAAGCGATTGGCGGCGGGCTTGCATGGGGTGCGGTTGTGCTGCGCTGGTAGCGATAACTTGCCCTTTAATTGCACGGCGCAAGCCCTTGATATTGACTCTGAATTTACAACCCGCCTAATGTCTCTGCATAACAAGGGGATAATCATGGTCGATAAGACACTCACACGCATGGATCTAGCCGAAGCTGTCCATGCCGAAGTTGGTCTCTCACGCAACGACAGCGCCGATCTTGTGGAAAGTGTGCTGACACATGTGTCTGATGCGCTTGTGCGCGGTGAAGCTGTCAAGATATCGTCCTTTGGGACGTTCTCGGTACGCGCCAAGGCAGCCCGGATTGGCCGCAACCCGAAGACCGGTGAAGAGGTGCCGATTCATCCGCGCCGCGTCCTGACCTTTCGCCCATCGCACCTGATGAAAGGCCGCGTTGCCACTGGCAACAAGAGCTAAGGGGACACAGGCGTGAGCAAGTCTCGGGAAGCCTTTCGCACGATCAGCGAGGTCGCGACTTGGCTGGATACGCCCGCCCATGTGTTACGGTTTTGGGAAAGCAAATTCAGTCAGATCAAACCCGTAAAGCGCGCCGGAGGGCGGCGCTACTACCGCCCCGATGACATGGCCCTGCTGGGCGGTATCAAGACCCTGCTGCACGACGAAGGCATGACCATCAAAGGCGTGCAAAAGTTGCTGCGCGAACAGGGCGTGGGCCATGTGGCCGACCATGGCCCGAAACCGGATACACCCGCCGCCGCCATGGACATCACCCTCAAATACCAACCCGATCAAGCACCCAAGGTTAGTGCTGAAACCACTTCGCCAAGTCCAACGCCAGCGCTCGATGCGGCCAGTGCCAAAACAGACGATAACGTCGTGCCACTTTCCAAGCCGGTTGCCGATGCGCCTGCGCATACTGCGGACGCTGCCCCCAAGGCTCCGAGTGCACTTCACGCGGCCCTTTTGGCCAATATCCCAGACGATCCTATGGATGATGATATGAAGGCGCCGCCGCGCATACAACGGCTCTTGCGGCGTGCAAGACCCGGCCTTGTGCGCCGCAAAGCAGCCGAGATTGCCCCGCTTGTGGCCCGCCTCGAAGCCCTGCGTGATCGCATGGCGCGCAACTGACACGGCTCCCCGTTGACACAGGCAAAGAAATCGCAATTGCGGCTTGCCCACGGGCAAAAATCCAGTATGAAGACGCCTTAGTCGGGCTATGGCGCAGTCTGGTAGCGCGTCCGTCTGGGGGACGGAAGGTCGCAGGTTCGAGTCCTGCTAGCCCGACCAACATAACCGCCCGTTCGCGCAACAGCGCTGCGGGCGTTTTGTTTTTGCGCAAGCGAAAGGCAGAATGATCATGCTCAATTCCGGTGTTCTTTCGGATCGTCAAATGCAAGTTATGATCGCGACTGGCGCCATCACTGCCAGTGCACCAATTGCGCAGGCGCAAATTCAGCCTGCGTCACTCGATCTTCGCCTTGGCACGAAGGCCTACCGCGTGCGCGCATCCTTCCTTGCAGGGCGCAACCGCACCGTTGCGCAACGCATGGCCGATTTCCAGATGCACGAGATTGACCTGAGCGATGGGGCGGTGCTGGAAAAGGGCTGCGTCTATGTAGTGCCTTTGATGGAATCCCTTGCCCTGCCCGCTGGCACATCCGGCGCCGCCAGCGCAAAATCTTCCATCGGGCGGCTTGATCTGCTCACACGGATCATCACCGACCGTGGTACCGAATTTGATCGCGTGCCAGATGCCTACACCGGCCCCCTTTACGTCGAGATTTGTCCGCAGTCGTTTTCGGTAATTGCAGCTGCGGGGCAGATGCTAAACCAGATCATCTTTCGCGTCGGCAAAACCGTGATCAGTGACGATGACCTGCGCGCGCTACACGCCAAATCACCAATCGTGAGCGGCGACGCGGCAATTTCCGATGGTCTGGGCTTTTCTGTCGATCTGAAACCGCATGTCGACGATCTGGTCGGTTACCGCGCCAAGCCGCATACCGGCGTGATTGATCTGGGCAAATTGGCGCATTATCGCGCCGCCGATTTCTGGGAGGAAGTCCGCACCACCGATGGCTGGATCATCCTTGACCCCGGCGCATTCTATATTTTGGTGAGCCGCGAAGCGATTGCGATCCCACCCGATACAGCCGCCGAAATGGCGCCCTATCTGGCGATGGTCGGTGAATTTCGCGTGCATTACGCGGGCTTTTTCGATCCTGGATTTGGTTGGGACGGTGCGGGTGGTGCCGGATCACGCGGGGTGCTGGAAGTGCGCTGCCACGAGGCCCCGTTTGTGCTGGAACACGGCCAGATCGTCGGGCGATTGGTCTATGAACGCATGTCAGAAATCCCGCAGCAGCTTTATGGCCGCGAGATTGCGTCAAATTACCAGGGTCAAGGCTTGAAACTATCCAAGCATTTCAAAGCTTAGGCTTCAAAACCGCCCGATGCGACGGCCCATCTGCATGGCCTTGCGGCCGCGCGTGGCGTTATCGCGCGCCTGTTTGGCCAGTGTGCGTTCCTCGTCAGTCATATCGTTTGGATCGCGGCCACGATTGGCGGCCAGATTGATCCCTTTGTTGATACCAGCGTTCATCAATCTGCGAAGAATCATCGAAATTATGCGGTCGGCATTCATGGCACGTCCTTTATTCTGCTCAGTTCGCAACATAGTACATGTTGCCCAAATTCCCAAATCACAAGCTTGGTAGCACTGCTCTTGGGCGATTTCGTGGCGCTAGTCGTCTTCGAACAGCTCAGTCTGGTCCTCATCGCCCTCGTCCGTATCACCGGCTTCAAACCCCGTCCCCGGCGGGGGGCGGTTTTCCAGCAATCCGGCAGAACGCAATTCCTTTAGTCCCGGCAAGTCGCGCGCGTTTTCAAGGCCGAAGTGATCAAGGAATTCCTGCGTCACCACGAATGTCACGGGTCGACCCGGTGTCATCTTGCGTCGCCCGAACCTGATCCATTCCATTTCAATAAGCTGATCAACGGTGCCGCGACTGACCGAGACACCGCGAATTTCCTCGATCTCGGCGCGGGTGACGGGTTGGTGGTAGGCGACGATGGCCAAGGTTTCGATCGCGGCGCGCGATAGTTTGCGCACCTCGACGGTTTCTTTTTGCATCAAAAATCCCAGATCAGGCGCGGTGCGGATCGCCCAAGCATCGCCGACCTTGATCACATTTACACCGCGCCCGTCAAAGCGTTTGCGCAGATGAACCAGCGCTTCGGCAGGGTCGCAGCCATGCGGCATCCGGCCTGCCATTTCCTTGATCGTGACCGGATCGGCAGTGGCGAACAAGATCGCCTCGATCATGCGTTCCTGTTCGGCCATTGGCGGCGCTTCGAACAGGCTTTCTTCTTTTATTTCAACCATCTGTGGGCAACTTCTTACGGATTTGGATTGGCGAATACATTTCGCTCTGACGAATTTCAATGCGGCCCTCTTTGGCCAGTTCAAGGCTGGCGGCAAAGGTGGAGGCGGTGGCCGAACGGCGCTTGGCAGGGTCCGTTTCCCAGCCCTCGGGCAGGTATGACAGGATGTCGGTCCAATCACCGGCAAAGCCGATCAACCCGCGCATCCGGCCCAAGGCTTCTTCCATGGTGAACACAGACTCGCGGTCCATAACAAAGGGACGGAAATCGTCGCGCGTGCGAATACGCGCATAGCCCTGCATCAGATCCAGCAGGGTCGCAGTATAGGTCACGCGGCGCACGCGGGCGACATCTTCGGTAATGCCACGGGCAAAGAAATCACGGCCCTTTTGGTCACGCGCCATCAGTTTCGCCGCCGCCTCGCGCATCGCTTGCAAACGTTCAAGCTGAAACGCCAGATGTGCGGCCAGTTCTTCGCCCGATGGGCCGTCTTCGGATGGATCAGGGGGCAATAACAGGCGCGATTTCAGAAATGCCAGCCAAGCGGCCATGACCAGATAGTCGGCGGCCAGTTCAATACGCAGTTCCTTGGCCCGTTCTATAAAGGACAGGTATTGTTTGGCCAAGGCGAGCACGGAAATCTGGCGCAGATCAACCTTTTGGGTGCGCGACAACATCAGCAACAGATCAAGCGGGCCCTCGAAGCCGTCGACGTCAATGATCAGCGCCTCGGCGGCAAGCCGGTCGCTTACATCCTCTTGAAATTGATCTTGCTCAACCATGCGGCCCCTCGCCTAAAAGCCCTCTAAATTCGGCCTCCAAGGCGTGAATGTCAATCGGTGTTGGCATTTTGCGCATGGCCAAAGCGGCATCGGCGCGAGCCTGCGCAGCATCGCTCATTGCACCACTCGCCGCCGCCACCTGTTCCATTTCTTTTGCAAACCCGTTGCAATGCAGCACAACATCACAGCCCGCAGCGATTGATGCAGCAGCGCGGGTGGTCAGATCGCCCTGCAAGGCTTCCATCGACAAATCATCGGTCATGATCAATCCGCCAAAGCCGATATCATCGCGGATCACCTGCATCATTTTGGCCGAGGTAGTCGCGGGGGCGCCCGGGTCGATATCCTCGAACACAATATGCGCGGTCATGCCCATCGGCAGGTCATTCAACGCCTTAAACGGTGCAAAATCCTGCGCCTCCAGATCAGCCCGCTTGGCGCTTACACGCGGCAGGTCTTTGTGGCTATCGACCCGTGCGCGGCCATGGCCGGGGATATGTTTCAGAACCGGCAGAACGCCACCGGAAATTAGGCCCGCAACCACCACGCGGGCGGCATCAATCACGACGTTCACCGTTTCACCATAGCAGCGATTGCGCAAGAACGGGTGGGTTTGCGCGTCAGCCACATCCGCCGTTGGCGCACAGTTGGCATCAATCCCGACGGCACGCAGTTCATCGGCAATCAAACGATAGCGCAGATACATGGCCCGCAACGGATCGCGCGCGACAGCCATCTGACCCAGAGGGGGCAAGTATTCACGCCAGTGCGGCGCGCGCATCCGCTGCACACGGCCACCTTCCTGATCAATCAAAACGGGGGCATCACGACCCACCGCCGCACGCAGATTGCCCGTCAAGCGGCGCAACTGGTCTGGCGTGTCAACATTGCGGGCAAACAGGATAAATCCAAGCGGGTCTGCATCGCGGAAAAACGACTTTTCCCAATCGGTTACAGCGTGACCCTCAGGCCCGAAAATAACCGCACCTTGCGGCATTTAGCGCACCACAACCGGGATACAGGCGGCATCTTCGGCCATCAGTGCAGAACAAAACCGGCGCGCCTCCGACAGATCGGCAAAGCCCATGGCCCGCAGACGGTAAAACGTGCGTCCGCCACTTTGGGCGCGCTGGATCAGGCGTTCTTTGCCGTCCATGTAGTCGCCAAAACTGGACGACAAACGCGTCCATTCACTCGCCGCGATATCGGCGCTGTCAAAGGCACCCAACTGTACCAGTTTCGTGCCCGCGGGGATCACTGCTTCGTTCACCGCAGCGGGTTCACTGTCAGGGGCCGTCGCGAGAACGGGTGTTATCACAGGGGCCGGAAAACCGCTCGTGGGCCGGGTCAGCGGACGCAAAGATCGCGAAACACCCGGCACACTGACGGCGATAACCGCCGGCGTCGCAGGCGCCGCCTCTGTCACGTCAGATACGACATCAGCCACAGACACCCGCACAGGGACATCTTCGCCCTCCGCACGGTCGCTCATCGGCGCAGCACCTGCTGCGATCAGATCGGCCAACGCCAGAACATCTTCGACGGTCAGGGGTCTGTCAGGGTCGATCGGCATGATTTCGGGGGCATCAAGTGCGGCAAGGTCCGCTTCGATCTCGGGCACGGCGACACCAAGCGGGTCAGCTTGGGAAACCTCTGGGGTTTGCGTCACTGGGGCCACTTCAAGGTCTTCCAGGGGTAGGAACGGCTGTGTGGGCGCAAGTGTCAGGGTGTCTTGTAGCGCTGCAACACCGCCTTGGGCCTGTACCGCATTGACCGAAAGACCCGTATGCAAAGCGATTTCGCCGCCCGGATTGTCCGGCGCAGATCGCATCGGCCCTTCCATGGCGCGCACAACGGGCACGCCCGAAACGTCACGCACCAGCAACCTGTAACCCCAAACGCTGACGCCCACGACCAGCGCGAGCGACACAAACGCACCTGCATAGTTCACCAAATTACCTGCACGCAGTGGTGCGCCGCCTGGTGCACCTCCATAAGGAATCTCTGCCATATTGCCTCGCTGCCCGCTAGTGGTCAGCGCATGGGAGCGTACCGCGGGTCTCTTGCTTGTGCCTCAACTCGCCCAGACGCGTGCGCTTTAGCGCATCTCATCTGCTGGGGTCACGCCAAGAATACCAAGACCGGATGAAATAACAACGGCGACAGCGCGAATCAGCGCGATTTTGGATTGTGTTGCGGAAGAATCACCATCTTGCAGGAAACGCAGCGACGTATCATCGTTACCGCGGTTCCATAGAGCGTGGAATTCTGACGCCATTTCATAGAGATAGAAGGCAATCCGGTGCGGTTCATTGGTACGCGCGGCGATTTCGATCAAGCGCGGGAATTCGGCGACTTTCTGGGCCACTTTCAGTTCGGCCTCGTGGGTCAGGCCGGACAGGTCGGCACCCGCAAGTGTGGTATCGTCCACGACAATCCCTGCCTCGACCGCTTTGCGCAGCACGGACGCAATGCGCGCATGGGCGTATTGCACATAGAAAACGGGGTTGTCTTTGGACTGTTCCGTCACTTTGTCGAAATCAAAATCGAGCGGCGCGTCGTTCTTGCGGGTCAGCATGTGGAAACGGGTCACGTCCTTGCCCACCGCATCAACCACATCGCGCACGGTGATAAACTTACCTGCCCGCTTGGACATCTTGAACGGTTCGCCGTCTTTATAAAGCTTGACCAGTTGCGCAAGTTTGACATCGAGCGGCACCTTGCCACCCGAGAGCGCCGAAACAGCAGCCTTCATCCGTTTAACGTAGCCACCGTGATCGGCACCAAACACATCAATCAGCTGGTCATAGCCACGCTGCACCTTGTCATAGTGATAGGCTATATCGGGCGCGAAATAGGTCCACGACCCGTCCGATTTCATGATAGGGCGGTCCACATCATCACCAAAATCGGTCGATTTGAACAAAGTCTGCTCGCGCGGCTCCCAGTCTTCGGGAACCTTGCCCTTGGGTGGCTCAAGCTTGCCCTTATAGATCAGGCCTTTGCTGTCCAGATCCTTGATCGCCGCCTCGATCAAACCCGTGCCATAAAGCGATTTTTCACTATAAAACAGGTCCATTTCAACGCCAAGCGAGGCCAGATCAATGCGGATCAGCTCCATCATCGCTTCGGTGCCAAAGCTGCGCACATCGTCCAGCCACACTGCTTCGGGCTGGTCGATATAGGCATCTCCGACCTTGGCCTTTAGCGCCTTACCTGTGTCGATCAGATAGTCGCCGGGGTATGTGCCATCGGGAAATGCCACCTCCTGCCCGTGCGCCTCCAAGTAGCGCAAATAGACAGACCGCGCGAGAACATCGACCTGCGCGCCACCATCGTTGATGTAGTATTCGCGCGTCACGTCCCAGCCAGCAAAATCCAGCAAAGACGCAAGCGCGTCACCAAACACAGCGCCGCGTGTGTGCCCAACATGCAGCGGACCGGTGGGGTTGGCCGAGACAAATTCAACGTTGACCTTTTGTCCCTGCCCCATGTCGGAGCGGCCAAAACCGTCTGACGTCAATGCAGCTGTGATGATCCCCTGCCAAACGGCAGGCGCAAGACGCAAGTTCAAGAACCCCGGTCCGGCGACCTCGGCCATGTCCACACGCGGATCAGCCGTCAGTTTTTCAGCCAAAGCCTCGGCAATATCGCGTGGCTTCATTGCGGAGGGTTTTGCCAGCACCATCGCCGCATTCGTCGCCATATCGCCATGTGCTGCATCACGGGGCGGTTCAACCGTCACCGCGCCTGTGTTCAGACCGGCAGGCAGGCGCCCTTCAGCCACCAACGCATCAAGACAAGTGATCACAAGCTCACGGATTTCGGCAAAGAGATTCATAAAGGCGGCTTTCATTGGTTCAAAGGCGGTTTAACATGGCCCCGCGCCGCGTCAACGTATGCAGTGCAACAAGACCGGAGCGGTATTCGTCTACCCAAGCAGCTTTTCGTGGGTTTCCAAGGCGAAACGGTCGGTCATTCCCGCGATGTAATCAGCAACGATCCGCGCCAACGCCGTTTCATCCGGCGCATTAGCCACATCTTTGCGCCATTGCTTGGGCAAATGTTCGGGTTGCGCCATGAACAAAGGAAACAGATCGTTGACCACCTGCGTGACTTCAACCCGCATTTTCACCACGGAGGGGGCGCGATACATGCGGGTGAACAGGAACTTGCGAATGACCTGCAAATCCTTCCACAACGCGGGCGAAAACTGCACCATCATCCGGCCCGCGTGGCGAATGTCGGCGGCAGATTGCGGATTCAGATCGGCCAGATTATGATGACTGACCGCCATCACATCCTCGACCAGTATCCCGAAAAAGAGGCGCAAGGCCTCGTGACGACGGCGATAGTAATTCAGGCTGGGATATTTAGCGTCCACTTCACGGAAACAATCACCGACGATCGGCAGATCCAACAGATCATCAGTGCCAAACAATTCAGCGCGCAATCCGTCGTGCAGATCGTGGTTGTTATAGGCAATATCGTCGGACAAAGCCGCGACCTGCGCTTCGCAACTCGCATGGGTGTGCAATTCCAGATCATGGCGCGCATCATATTCGGCCAGCGCATAAGGCACCGGATCGTCCACTGGACCGTCGCCCGGAACGGGCGCAACAGGACCATTATGTTTGGCTATCCCTTCAAGCGTTTCCCACGTCAGATTTAGCCCGTCCCATTCGGCGTAGTGACGCTCTAGGTTGGTGACAATCCGAATGGCCTGCGCGTTGTGATCAAAGCCGCCGTAGGGGGCCATCAGCGCGCTCAAGGCATCCTCGCCGGTGTGCCCGAACGGTGTGTGTCCTAGATCATGGGCCAGCGCGACGGCCTCAGTCAGCGCGCCATCCAGACCTAACACACCGGAAATCGTGCGCGCCACTTGGGCGACTTCGATGGAGTGGGTCAGGCGCGTGCGAAAATAGTCACCCTCGTGTTCTACGAATACTTGGGTCTTGTGTTTTAGACGACGAAACGCGCTCGCGTGGATAATCCGGTCGCGGTCACGCTGAAACGGCGAGCGAAATGCGCTCTCGTCCTCTGGATAAAGCCTGCCCCGCGTCCCGGCGGGATTGCAGGCATAGGGGGCTGTCATTGCCGCTGCCTCTTTGTCATCACTATTGGGCGACCTGCCTTGCCGCCCCTGCCTTTGGTTCCTATATTCCCTTTAACCGCAAACTGATAGGCCCCCTCATGTTCACCATCCCCCCCAAAGTCACGACGCGCGCCTTTGAACGGCTCGCGGAAATCGGCGCAAATGCCCAAGGCAAAGCCCTGCGGGTTGCCGTTGAAGGCGGCGGGTGCAGCGGGTTCCAATATGAAATTAATCTGGATGATCCCAAAGACGACGATCTGGTCCTCGAAGGGTCCGGCGAGAAAGTGGTAGTGGATTCTGTCTCCCTGCCGTTTCTGGCCGACGCCGTGATTGATTTCTCGGAAGAATTGATCGGCGCGCGCTTTATAATCGAAAATCCGAACGCCAGCAGCTCTTGTGGTTGTGGGGTCAGCTTTTCGATGTAGCGCGCCCCTATTGCCAGCCATACGGTTTCCATACGCATTCCATACGGTTTCCGTATATCCAAATCCCCACCCAATTCCGCACGCCGCGCCCTTATTGGTCGCGGCGTATTACGTCGGTCGACGGGTCTACTTTTATCGCCCATTTTCCCCGTGCGCGAATTATGACTTCAAGGATTTTCGTCGAAATACTTTGGTGCGAAATAGCCCCTGAGGATGCGCAGACAGAAACAAACTATACGGTTTAGTTCGGAAATTTCGTCACTATATCAATCTCATCGGTGGCAAACACGCCACCCCTTACAAATCCGGAGACTGATATGAAACGTTCCCCCATTGCCCTCGCCCTGATCGCATCCCTTGGCCTTGCCACAGTCGCAGGCGCTGCCGACTATAACACATTCGGCTTGCAAAATGCCCAGGATTCATCCTCGCGGATCGAAGTCGGCCTTGTACGCGCCACAACCGACGGCACCGTACAAATCTACAGCTACCATACCGGCGAAACCGGTGTCCTTTTGGGTGAAACAGCCGTTCATGCGGGCGCAAACATGGATGTTTCAGTCAATGTCGGCACGCGCCCGCTCACAAATGTAATCGCCGTGTTCTATGATGCAAGCGGCACTGCCGTAGCAGAACAAGTGATTGATTTGGGGCGCTAACCCCCCCCCGCCAAGACATCCTGTCTTACCTCGCAACTGGCCGGCACTTATTGTGCTGGCCAGTTGCATCTTGGGTGCTTGTGCAAAGCCGCGCCGTCAGTCAAAAATGCCCCAACCAAAGGGGCCACATATGAAAATCGCAACGTTCAATATCAACGGTGTTAAAGCGCGCATTGGCGCGCTGACCGATTGGCTTGAAACCTCGCAACCTGATGTGGCGCTGTTGCAGGAAATCAAGTCCGTCGACGAAGGGTTCCCCAGAGAAGTCTTTGAAGACATGGGATATAATGTTGAAACCCACGGGCAAAAAGGGTTCAACGGCGTGGCGATCCTGTCGAAATTCCCGCTTGAAGATGTGGTGCGCGGCTTGCCCGACGCGCAGGGTGCTGGTCGCGAAGGTGTCGACGACGAAGAAGCCCGCTGGATCGAGGCCACAGTAGTTGGCGAAAAAGCGATCCGCATTTGCGGGCTTTACCTGCCCAACGGCAACCCCGCTCCGGGTCCGAAATACGATTACAAATTGCGCTGGATGGAACGTTTGTACGCCCGCGCGAAGACGCTTTTGGAACGCGAAGAACCCGCGCTGATGGCAGGGGACTACAACATCATTCCCCAAGCGGTGGATGCCAAACGCCCCGATGCATGGCGCGACGACGCCTTGTTTCGCCCCGAGAGCCGCGCCGCGTTTCGCCGGATCGAAAACCTTGGATTTACCGAGGCCTTTCGCGCCCGTGTGCAGGGCGATGACCATTACAGTTTTTGGGATTATCAAGCGGGCGCATATGATCGCAACGACGGTATACGCATCGACCATTTCCTGCTGACCCCGCAATGCGCCGACCTGCTGAAAGATTGCTGGATCGAAGCTGACGTGCGAGGCCGTGAAAAGCCGTCAGATCATGTGCCGGTCTGGATTGATATCGCAGCCTAAGCCGTTACGTCATAACCATAAAGCCAGTCCAGCCGGCCTAGAAATGCATTTGGCGCGACTACCCCCATACCGCGCAGGCTCAAATGGGCCACACGGCGCGACACGCCTGACAGATGATATTTCGTGGCATTGGCATTCGCGGTTGAAATCGCGCGCTGCACACGCGCACGGCGAAGGGCCTGATAGGTCGCAAGCGCTGTGGCGATATCGTCGGTCCCATCACATGTCCGCGCCAGAACATAGGCATCCTCGAACGCCAGATTGGCGCCTTGTGCCAGAAACGGCAGGGTCGGATGGGCCGCATCACCCAAGATTGCGATGTTACCCTGATGCCAAACCGGCGCGACCGGATGGCGAAACAAACCCCAAAGGCTGACATCCTCGACTTGTTCCAAAATGCCGCGCAAACGTCCCGAAATACCGCGATAGGCTTGGCGCAGATTGCCGGCATCATCCGCGTGGTTCCAGCCTTCGGCGGCCCATTGTTTGCGTTCTTGCACGGCCACGATATTCAACCGCCCGCCAGGCAAGGGATATGTCACCACATGGCGGCGCGGGGCCATCCAGATACGGGCCACGGGATCTGCGTCGGGTAAATCAACCACCGCGCGCCATGCCACCTGCCCAGTAAAAAACGGATCATCCGCACCGTTCAATCGTGCGCGTATCTGTGATTTCACACCTTCCGCGCCGATAATCAAATCGCCATCCGGCAAATCGCCATCAATGCGCGCGCCGGTGTGAACTTGCACACCCGCCGCAGCACAACCGGCCATCAATACCGAAATCAGCGCGGCGCGGTGGAAAAAGCGGTAAGGCGGACCATCAAGGTGCGACAAGTCAAACCGCGTGACAGGCTGGCCCGATACAGCGTCCATCGGTTCAACCGCCGTTGCGACGATGGACTGGGCGGCCAGTTGGTCATCAAGGCCAAGGGCTGCCAAAACGCGCGCGCCATTGGGCGTGACCTGAATGCCCGCGCCAACCTCGGTAATCTGCGGGGCCTGCTCGAACACCTGCACCTGCGCGCCACTGCGCGCAAAGGCCAAGGCAGCCGCAAGACCGCCCAATCCGCCACCTACAACGCAAACGCGGCGACCCTTGTTAGAGCCGCCGCCTGAATTTTTTTTCAAACCTGTCACTTTTTCCGTCCCGTCTAATCGTCGCGGTGAACCTTTTCGCGACGCTCGTGACTCTCTTGCGCCTCAAGGCTCATCGTCGCGATCGGGCGTGCATCGAGGCGCTTAAGGCTGATCGGCTCGCCAGTGCGTTCGCAATAGCCGTATTCGCCCTCGGCGATTCGACGCAGGGCGGAATCGATCTTGGCGACCAGCTTGCGCTCGCGGTCGCGGGTGCGCAATTCGAGCGCGCGGTCAGTTTCTTCGGACGCACGGTCGGCAACATCGGGAATGTTGCGGGTCTGATCTTTCATCCCCTGAACCGTGTCACGGCTGTCTTCCATGATGTCGGACTTCCAAGCGAGCAGCTTGCGACGGAAATACTCCGTCTGACGATCGTTCATGAATGGTTCGTCTTCGGCGGGACTATAGTTGTCCGGCAGGAACACTTCGGCTTTCATATCTGCTCCCTTGTTCAGGTCAGGCCCGTCTTGCGTCTTGGAAATTGCCAACAGGTGCCCTCCTTTCGCGATGCTTTACTCTCTTGCCGTCGCCGTGTCACCCCCTTTGGGCGCAAAATGATCGCGCTTGAACAGAGGAGGTGGAATGTTATCTTGTCTGGCGATTAACTGACGAAAAGGTCAAGGTTTTATGCGATTCACCGGAACTGACAGCTATGTGGCTACTGACGATTTAACCATCGCGGTGAATGCCGCAGTAACGCTTGAGCGCCCCTTGCTGGTCAAAGGCGAGCCGGGAACCGGCAAAACCGAACTTGCGCGTCAGGTCAGCGCCGCATTGGGCCTGCCGATGATCGAATGGCACATCAAATCGACCACCCGCGCGCAACAGGGTTTATATGAATATGACGCCGTCAGCCGCTTGCGCGACAGCCAGCTGGGCGACGAACGGGTCAACGACGTTGGCAACTACATCAAGCAGGGCAAGCTTTGGCAGGCCTTTGCCGCGACGGGCCGCGTGGTGCTGTTGATTGATGAAATCGACAAGGCCGATATCGAGTTTCCAAATGACCTACTGCAAGAACTCGACAGGATGGAATTTCACGTCTACGAAACCGGCGAGACCGTGCGTGCGGTGCAGCGCCCGATTGTGATTATCACCTCAAATAATGAAAAAGAACTGCCCGATGCATTTCTGCGCCGCTGTTTCTTTCACTACATCCGCTTTCCCGACATGGACACGATGCGGGCCATCGTCGACGTCCACTACCCCGGCATAAAAGAGGCGCTGCTAACAACCGCGCTGACGCAATTCTACGAGGTCCGCGAACAAACGGGGCTAAAGAAAAAGCCATCCACATCCGAAGTTCTGGACTGGCTAAAGCTGCTTTTGGCCGAGGATTTGACGGCCGAAGACCTGAAACGCGACGGCGCGAGTGCACTGCCCAAACTGCACGGCGCGCTGCTCAAGAACGAACAGGACGTGCATCTGTTCGAGCGGCTGGCGTTTATGGCGCGGGGGCAGCGTTAACCACCACACCACATCTTGCGGTTCGCGCTCGCTCATCCCCTAATGGCCAGAAAAGACTGAGACTTTCCGGCCACGCTTAACGCCAAACCCATGTTAGAGCTGCACTTCTCGCGTGCTTCAAGCGGGGTACCTGCGCCTTATGGCGTTGACTGCGAATAGTCATGGGAATGCCCCATTGTGTCCCTAAACGGGCCGCAGTCCACAGGCAAATTTGGACTGTGATTTGAGGAGATCCGGCTTGACCAAGGCAAAAATGCCGGTTGTGAACTGCTCGATGATGGCCGCCGTATTGGCAGGGCCATCTGGGCTGTGGACCGATTTAGAAACCGATTCTCCCCGCAGGTTCGGGCAGTGTCTCTGTTTTTACGAGGGTGGGTTATGAACCCAATAACACGCAGGTTTATTGCCATTTCCGTTGCATTGATGACGGGATGCACGCCTGTGCCGCAATCTGAGCCCGCCGCGCGCGCGCTTGCCATGGCAGATACGCTGCCGCCGATGCGCAGCTTTGCGAGTGCCCGCCCGCCGGGTCCAAGCAGGGCCAATGCCACGATTGCCCAAGATTTCCTTGATCTGTCATTCCGCATGGAAAGCGGGCGACCGATCACCGTGATGACGCGCTTTGATGGGCCGATATCGGTCCGCGTGACTGGCGCGGTTCCAAGTAGCCTTGTGCCCGATTTGCGCAGCCTTTTGGGGCGTCTTCGCAGCGAAGCGGGGATCGACATTTTTTTGACCGGCGCGCCCGACGCGTCGATCACCATCGAGGCCGTGCCGCGCGACGAATTGCAACGCGCGGTCCCACGCGCCGCCTGTTTCGTTGTGCCACGCATATCGTCATGGGAAGAATTCAAGGCCGTGCGCCGCACCACGCAGGTCGATTGGACCACGCTGGAACGTCGTGACCGCGCCGCCGTCTTTGTGCCCGCCGATGTCGCTCCACAAGAAGTTCGCGACTGCCTACACGAAGAAATTGCGCAGGCACTTGGCCCGCTGAACGATCTTTATCGCCTGCCCGATAGCGTCTTTAATGATGACAACATCCATGCGGTCCTGACTGGGTTCGATATGCTGGTCTTGCGCGCCTATTACGCAGACGAATTTCACAATGGCATGACCCGCGGCGAAGTGGCCGCGCGCCTTCCGGCTATTCTTGCCCGTTTGAACCCGGCAGGGCAAACTGGCCCCGCCGCGCCGTACAATAACACGACCCGCACTTGGATTGATGCGATGGAAACCGCACTGTCCAGCAGTGCTTCCCCGAATCGACGCCGTCAGGCCGCCCAGGAGGCGATTAACCTTGCCCAAACGTTCCGCTGGGAAGGCGTACGCAATGGATTTGCCCATTATGCCTATGGGCGCTTGCAGGTCGACAACGATCCCGAACTGGCGCTCGCATCTTTCCAGCAGGCGCAAAACGCCTATGGCCGCAGCCAACAAACCCAAATCCATGCCGCACATGTTGCCGTGCAAATCGCCGCTTTTGCTCTCGCGGCCGGCGACGCCCAAAGCGTTCTGCAAATCGTCGACGATGCCATTCCTGTGGCGTCCGCTCATCAGAACGCCGCCCTCCTGGCCACGCTGATGATGTTTCACGCCGAAGCCCTTGAAATGACGGGCCGTTATAGTGAAGCCGAAGCCGTGCGACTGGACAGTCTTGCATGGGCACGCTACGGATTTGGCTCTGATAGCAACGTCAGGGCACGCCAGCGTGAAATCGCAGGGCTGAACCCTACAAAATAAGGCTGAACCTCATGATCTACCCTCTTGTCGGCATTGTCATTGGTGCAGTTTTAGGGGCGATCATGGCGAAGCGGCGCGGCGGCACACGCGCTGACATGGCACAATGGGGCGCGGCCCTTGCGATGATCGGCGGTGTGATTGGCCTGTTCGTGTTGGTGTTTATCGAACGCAGCTACCTGTGACGTAATGTTCCTGCCGTTTTTCGAAAACCTGCGAGACAGCGGCGTTCCGGTCTCCTTGCGCGAATATCTTGGCTTTCTCGAAGGGGTGCGCGCGGGCCTTGTGACCTATGACACAGAGGCGTTCTATTACCTTGCCCGCACGATCATGGTCAAAGACGAGCGTAACATCGACAAGTTCGACCGCGCCTTTGCCACCAGTTTCGCAGGGTTAGAAAGCATCAGCGCCGATCAGGTGCTGGACGCCGTGGATCTCCCGCAAGACTGGCTCGAAAAGCTGGCTGAAAAGCATCTAAGTGCTGAAGAGAAAGCCGAGATCGCAGCACTTGGCGGCTTTGAAAAGCTGATGGAGACCCTGCGCGAACGCCTGAAAGAACAAAAAGGCCGCCATCAGGGGGGCAGTAAATGGGTCGGCACGGCGGGCACGTCGCCGTTCGGGGCCTATGGTTACAACCCCGAAGGCGTGCGCATCGGCCAAGACGAAAGCCGCCATCAGCGCGCCGTCAAAGTCTGGGACAAGCGCGAATTTCGCAATCTGGATGACACCGTTGAACTGGGGACGCGCAACATCAAAGTGGCACTGAAACGGTTGCGCAGCTGGGCGCGCGACGGTGCCCACGACGAGCTTGATCTGGACGGCACAATCCGCGCCACCGCTGAGCACGGCTATCTTGATGTGCAAACCCGCCCCGAGCGGCGCAATGCGGTAAAAGTGTTGTTGTTTTTGGACGTCGGCGGGTCGATGGATCCGCATATCCGCGTGGTCGAAGAATTATTCAGCGCCGCACGGGCTGAATTCAAGCACCTTGAATACTTCTATTTTCACAATTGCCTTTACGAGGGGGTCTGGCGCGACAACAGCCGCCGTTGGAGCGCCAAGATCCCCACATCGGAGGTGTTGCGCACCTATGGCTTTGATTATAAATGCATATTTGTGGGTGACGCCAGTATGTCGCCCTACGAGGTCGCCTATCGCGGCGGCGCGAACGAACACTGGAACGACGAGGCGGGGCAGGTCTGGCTGGAGCGCGCCCGCGATCAGTGGCCACAGCATATGTGGATCAACCCCCTGCCCGAACGCCATTGGCCCTATACCCAATCCATTGCCATGATCCGCGATATTTTCGGTGCCGACCGGATGGTGCCGATGACGCTGGAAGGTATCTCGCGCGGTATGAAGGTGCTGGGACGCTGAAAGTGCTGGCGGCCTGTATTGGCACCGCCCAACCGATCGCCGCGAAATCCGGTACGACGGGGAATTTCAAAGTGCCGCAGGCGGGTAGTGTGACGGTCGGACTCAATAGGCTGGCAGGCGATACGATCGTTGATCACACGCACCACGGTGGCCCCGAACAGGCAGCTTACATCTTTGGCGAGACTGACCGCGTCTGGTGGGCGGATCATCTGGATCACGCGCTTCCTGCGGGGTTCTTTGGTGAAAATCTGTTGATTGACGGGCTGGCCAGCGCCGATCTGGCCCTTGGTGATACGCTGGTGATTGGCGATGTTACGCTGCAAATCACCAGCGCCACGCATTCCCTGCGTCACCTTCGCCGCCCGTACCGGTGATCGCCAAGGCGTAAAGATGTTTCAGGCCGCCGCCCGTCCGGGGGGCTATGCGCGGGTGCTGCAGGGCGGCGATATCGCGCCATAGGACACTGTCGATCACGTAAAGCATGACGGGGATCTCATTGGTATCGTTGAAAACTTCACCGTATTCCTTACGGGCTATTCCAACCCTGAGTTCCTGCGCCGCGTCCTTGGCGTACCTGCCCATTGCGCCCTTCATGCCCTTGCCACGGATCAGTTGCCTGACCACTCTTGACGCCGCGCGCATTTGCGCCGACCGTCGCCCGCATGACCCTACATTTTGACACCCCCGAATTCGCCGCCCGCCAGTCCAGCGCCACCAAGGCCGTGGACGACGCGGGGCTTGATGCCTTGCTGATGTTTGCACCTGAAAGCCATCTTTGGCTGACCGGATACGACACATTCGGCTTTGCTATGTTTCAGGCGATGGTCCTGACGGCGCGCGGCGATATTCACCTGTTGACGCGCATGCCGGACCTGCGCCAAGCCCACTATACATCGACCCTGCCCGATGATCACATCCACATCTGGCCCGAATTCGAAGGCTGCGATCCTGCCCGTGATCTCGCGAAACTGCTAACCGATCTGGGCGTGCGCGGCGCAATAGGCTTTGAAAGCCAAACCGCGGGCCTGACAGATTTCAACGGTCAGCTTTTGCGCGCTGCGATCCCTGAACTGGTTGATGCAAGCGATCTGATTCGCACCCTTCGCCGATCTAAATCCCCCGCCGAAATTGCGATGCACCGCCGTGCCGCCGCCCTGTCGGATGATGCGCTCGACGCAGCCATTGCGACCACCCGCGCCGGCGCATTTGAAGGTGAAATTCTTGCGGCGATGCAGGGTGCAGTTTTTAAGGGCGGGGGCGATTACGCTGGCAACGAATTCATCATCGGATCGGGCGAAGGGGCGCTGCTGTGTCGCTATTACTCCGGTCGCCGCCATCTTGATCCAAACGACCAGCTGACACTTGAATGGTCCGGCGCTTACGCCCGCTATCACGCTGCGATGATGCGCACGATTATCATCGGCCCGCCCAGCGACGCACACAAGCGCATGCATGCCGCCTGTGAAGACGCGATCATCGCCTGCGAGGCTGCAATCATGCCAGGAGCGCCGATGGGTGATGTCTATACCGCCCATGCAAAAGTATTTGATGCCAACGGGTTAAGCCATGCACGCCTGCAAGCCTGCGGTTATGGTATGGGCGCGGTTTATAATCCGATATGGGTGGATTTCCCGATGTTTTACGAAGGGAATCCATTGCTGATGCAAGTCGGACAGGTGTTTTTCCTTCACATGATCCTGATGGATAGTGAAAGCGGTGCTGCCATGACCATTGGCCATTCGGTTTTGGTCACAAACACCGGCTGCGAACGCCTGTCGCGCCACAGCACGGGGCTGCTGCAATGCTAGGACGGCTGCGGTTTCTATGGGCACGTCACCGGCTGGGGCTTATTGCATTTGTGATTGTGCTTGGGGTGCTAGGGTTTTTCGCCTTTCGCACAATCACCAGCACGCTTTACTGGACGGACCCCGTTCACCGCGATCAGACGCTTGAGGGGTGGATGACGCCGCGTTACGTCGCCATGTCCTACGATATCCCACGCGAGGTTGTTGGCCCTGCCCTGTTCTTTGTGGCCGATGCCCCGCCGCGCCGGATATCGCTTGAAAGAATCGCGGTGGAGAATGGCGTCTCGCTGACCGATCTTCAGGCCCGCGTCGATACCGCCGCCGCCCTATGGCGAGCCGAGTTGGACGCGCGTCGCAATGACTGACGCCGTTCTAGCACTGGTCGCGGATTACGGCGTCATCGTCGTGTTTATCGTCACCTTCCTTAGCTGCCTTGCGTTGCCTGTACCGTCGTCATTGCTGATGCTCGCATCGGGTGGATTTGCCGCAACCGGGGATCTGATCCTGAATGCGGTTGCCAGCGCCGCCTTCACCGGCGCGGTTCTGGGCGACAACAGCGGGTATTGGATTGCGCGCAAACTGGGCGATCGCGCAGATGGCTGGTTGCACGCAAATCCAAAACGCGCAGCATTGCATGCCAAAAGCGCAGATTTCCTTGAACGTCGCGGTGGCCCTAGCATCTTTTTCTCATGCTGGCTTGTGGCCCCGCTTGGACCTTACATGAACTACGTCTGCGGATTGTCACGCTATTCTTGGTTTCGATTTGCCATTTGGGGCATGGCTGGTGAAATCGTATGGGTCAGTCTCTATGTCGGGCTGGGCTATGGCTTTGCCGATAATGTTTCTGCCCTCGCCAGCCTGTTGGGCAATGTCAGCGGATTGATCACAGCATTTGTCGCTGTCTTGGCGATTGGCTGGTGGTTGCTGCGCGTGAGCCGGAAATCTGCCGACACTTAGCGCCTTGCCTGTTGCGGGTCGGCGCCCCATATCTAGGTCATGTTGAAATTCACCCCTATCCTTTTAGCTGTCCTTTATGGCCTTGCGATGTATCGATTTTCCGTCTGGCGCACCGCGCGCGAGTTGGACAGCAAGTCAACTGAACTGGCCGATCCTGCGCTAAAAAAGCTGATGGACCAGATGGCGGCAGCGCTTGGTCTGGTGCGCATCAAAGTGCATATCTACGAGATTGAGCCGGTCAACGGGCTGGCGGCACCTGACGGGCGCATTTTCATCACACGGGGATTTTTCGACAAATACCGCGCGGGCGATGTTACGGGCGAGGAAATGGCCAGCGTGATCGCCCACGAATTGGGCCATGTGGCGCTGGGGCACGCGCGCCGCCGAATGATTGATTTTTCCGGTCAAAACGCCATGCGCACTGCACTGATGATGGTGATTGGGCGCTTCGTGCCATTTGTCGGGCCGTTCATCGCCAACGGGCTGATGACTCTACTTGCCGCGCGCATTTCGCGCAAGGATGAGTACGAGGCCGATGCCTATGCCAGCGCCCTGTTGGTTAAATCCGGCATCGGAACGTCGCCGCAGAAGTCATTATTTCACAAGCTAGAAACCCTGACAGGTGCACGCGGGGCCAAACAGGCGGCGTGGTTGATGAGCCATCCGAAAACCGCCGAACGGATCGCCGCAATCGAGGCAAACGAGGCCAAGTGGGTTAAGCCGTAAGTGCCTTGCCAAAACGCGGCAAGCGCGCTTTTTTCATCAAGGCACGCATGGTCCAGTCAGCGCCCGATAGGCGCCGCGCCTCGACCAGCACAGTGTCAGCAACAGGTGTGACTAGATCGGGACGATCTTCCAGAAAATCACGCAGGAAACCGTCAGGGTCACAGCGGGTTAGACCTTCTTCTTCAAGTATATTTCGCGGGAAATCTTTGGCGTTCATGGTCAGAATGCTATCACAAGACCCGTTGATCGCCGCCGCCAAAACATGAATATCCGACCCGTCAGGCAGCCACAAACGTCCCTCCAGTCCCCGGTGCTTTGGAACAACTGCATCTTTGAAGCGACTGGAAATCAACGATATTTCACCGCGCGCAATGGTTTCGCCATTGGGGCCAATCTTGCGCGCAGCACGGGCCCATTCTTCCAAAATGCGGTCCGACCAGCGGGCTTGAAACAGCCCCGTTGCCGCCACGCCCAAGATTACCTCGCGCATGACCGTCGGATAGAGCACGCATGCGTCGATCATCACCCTCACAGGCGACCCCTCATAATCTGAATGTCAACGCCTTGAGGTAGCCACTTTCGGCCAGTTGCGGCACCAGCGGATGATCAGGCCCAGCCGAGCCCGTGTGGATGATCTGCCCGCGGCGACCACCACGGCCAATCCCGCGCGCGGATGAATTACGGAATTTGTTCAGATCCGCGGCGTGCGAACACGAGCACAACATCAGATAGCCGCCGTCAGACACCAAGGGTGCCGCCAAACGGGCCACACGTTCATAAGCGCGCAATCCGGCTTCGAGCGAATTTTTCGAGGGCGCAAAAGCAGGCGGATCACAGATGACAATGTCAAACTGCGCGCCCTCTTCGCCCAATTGGGTCAGCACATCAAAGGCATCGCCTTGGCGCGTTTCAAATTTGTCAGCCACCCCGGATGCGACGGCACCAGCCTGTGCCAATTCCAACGCAGGCGCGGACCCGTCAACGGCCAGCGCAGACGCAGCACCATTCGCCAAAGCCGCCAGCGAAAAGCCGCCCACATGAGAAAACATATCCAGCACCCGCGAACCGCGCGACAAAGACGCCACAAAAGCATGGTTGGGGCGTTGATCAAAGAACAGTCCTGTTTTCTGCCCGCCCATGACGTCGGCCATATAAGTAGCGCCATTCATCGGCACAGGGATCGCCGCAGTCGGGGCACTGCCCAGCAACACGGTTGTTTCCTCGGTCAGCCCTTCAAGAGAGCGCGCGCGGCCGGTGCCGTTCTTGATAATTGTCGTCACACCCGTGACTTTCGCTAATGCGGCGGCCAGCGGTCCAATCAGCACTTCGGCCCATGCCGCATTGGGCTGCACCACGGCCGTGTCACCAAAGCGGTCAATCACAACGCCGGGCAACCCGTCTGATTCCGCATGAACAAGGCGATAGAACGGCGCGTCATACAGACGTTCGCGATGGGCTAAAGCGCGCGTCAATTTCTCTTCGAACCACGCCTGATCAATCACCGCTTCGGGGTTTTGATCGAGCATGCGAAAGATAATCCGCGATGCGGGATTGACCGCGACAACGCCCATGGGGCGCCGCTCGGCATCTTCCAGCACGGTGACGGTCCCGCCATCCATGCCTTTGGTGCGGCGATCAAGCACGACTTCGTTTGCATAAACCCAAGGAAAGCCATGACGCACAGCGCGTGCGTTGGCTTTGGCAAGGAGGCGGACAGGCGGAAAGGAGGGATGTGTCATGCAGCCCTCCTACCCTGTTCGTTTGATCTATGAAAGAGGGCTTAACTGTTGCCAGCTTCCTCGGGGAACTCCCCCACGGGGCCCGACAACAGATCAGTGAATACCTGCGTCAGATGTGCCGTGATGCGTACCTTCTGGCTTTGGCCCGTCTGGTCAGCGTGAACCGCAGCGCGGCCGCCCAATGCAGCCAGATCGGTGTGCACTTCTTGTGGGCCTTCGATCATCGCACCCGTTTCTGCGTCAAGGATCGCGAAGTCGAATTTAATAGAATGCGTCGCGCCCACAGAATAGCGTGTGCGTTCGGTCAGAGAATGAAACCGGCGCAGCGTAACCTCTACGATCACGGCAGTATCGCCAGTCAGATCAGCAGAGGCCGCGGCAATCGAGCTATGGAAGATCGCAGCGATCTGTTCGCGTCGATTGCCAAATGGGTCACCCCGCCACACGATGTCGGCGATTGGATAAAAGCTGTTTGCCTCCGAAATACGCATGTCGGTGGGAACCAAGAAGCGCACTTCCTGCACGGAATAGCGGCGTTGCTCCTGCACCATCACGCTGGAAAGTTGCGGCGTATCAAGCGGCGCATTCCGCGATACCGTTTCCATATCCGCGCATCCTGCAACACCAAGTGCCAGTGCGCCAAAAATCATCAGCTTGAACATTTTCATTTTGTTTACCTCCGGGCATCGAGCCCTAGTGCGGTTTGTACTCAATAGATTGCCGTTAACCTCGTCTTAGAATCCGGCAAGAATGGGACACAACCGCGACGCTTTCAGGGTTTTGGCAGGGCTTTGTTATGTAATCCTCAACCAGCAACCGAGAAAAACGCACATTGTTAGCGCTAACTTTTCATGCTAAGGGCATCACAACATACAAATCCTTCGCGACCACAGAAAGATCACCATGGCCATTCATCCAGCTGTCAAAGCCGTCACCGACCGCATCATCGCGCGCAGCGCAGGGCCGCGCGCCACATACCTTGATCGCATGGCGGCAGCCGCTGCCGAAGGGCCGCGCCGCTCGCATATGACCTGTGGCAATCAGGCACACGCCTATGCCGCTATGGGGAAAGACAAAGACACACTGGTGGGTGATAGCGCGCCCAACCTTGGGATCATCACCGCCTATAACGACATGCTGTCCGCCCATCAGCCATTCGAAAAATACCCCGACATCATTCGCGACGCAGCCCGCGCCGCTGGGGCCACGGCCCAAGTCGCAGGCGGTGTGCCTGCCATGTGTGATGGTGTCACGCAAGGTCAGACCGGCATGGAGCTGTCGCTGTTTTCACGTGACGTGATTGCACTGGCTGCGGCCGTTGGCTTGTCCCACAACGTGTTTGACGCCGCCGCCTACCTTGGGGTCTGCGACAAGATCGTGCCCGGGTTGGTGATTGCCGCCGCGACGTTCGGCTATATCCCGTCGGTGTTCATGCCCGCCGGACCGATGGTCAGCGGCTTGCCCAACGATGAAAAAGCCAAAGTGCGGCAACAATTCGCCACCGGCGAAGTGGGCCGCGAAGACCTGATGAAAGCCGAAATGGCGAGCTATCACGGGCCGGGGACCTGCACATTTTACGGCACTGCCAATTCCAACCAGATGCTGATGGAGTTCATGGGACTGCACCTGCCCGGCGCGTCCTTTGTCAATCCGGGCACCGACATGCGCGAGGCTTTGACCCGCGCCGCCGCGGTCCGTGCTCTGGAAATCACAGCATTGGGCGACAATTACACCCCTGTCAGCAAAATCCTCGGCGAAAAAACATTTGTAAACGGCATTGTCGGGCTGATGGCCACGGGTGGGTCGACCAATCTGGTGCTGCACCTGCCCGCGATGGCCAAAGCGGCTGGTGTGATCCTTGATCTACAAGACTTTGCCGATCTATCGGCGGTGACGCCGCTGATGGCCAAAGTCTATCCAAACGGGTTGGCCGACGTGAACCATTTCCACGCGGCTGGCGGGCTGGCCTATATGATTGGTGAACTACTAAATGCGGGCCTGCTGCACGATGATGTACGCACGGTGGCGGGCGACGGGTTATCGCTTTACACCCAAGAACCTGTGCTGAAAGACGGCAAAGTCATCTATCGCGCTGGCACAAGCGGCACCCTGAACAACAAGATTCTGCGCCCCGTCAGTGATCCGTTCCAGCCTATGGGTGGTCTTGTGCAGCTCTCGGGTAACCTTGGTCGTGGCGTGATCAAAGTCAGTGCCGTTGCACCCGAACGCCACATCGTTGAGGCAAAAGCGCGCATTTTCCACACCCAAGAAGCCGCCAAAGAGGCGTTCAGAGCCGGTGAATTCACCCAGGACACGATCATTGTTGTGCGTTTTCAGGGGCCGAAATCCAACGGAATGCCCGAACTGCACAGCCTGACACCTATGCTGGCCGTGATGCAAGATCGCGGGCTCAAGGTGGCGCTGGTAACCGACGGGCGCATGTCCGGTGCATCCGGCAAGGTGCCTGCGGCGATCCACGTCTGCCCCGAAGCCGCCGACGGTGGCCCGCTCTCGCTGCTACGCGATGGCGATCTGATCCGCCTTGATGCGACCAAAGGCACGCTCGAAACGCTTGCAGACCTTACTAACCGCACGCCCACTGCTGCCGACCTGACAGGCAACGGTAACGGTGTGGGCCGTGAATTGTTTGAAATGTTTCGCAAAAACGTTGGCCTCTCGGCCGATGGCGCAGGCTGTGTAATCTAGCTTTTTCTATGAAAATAACTTCCGCCGGAGGCCAAGACCCGCCAAACGCGCAACATCAGGACCAAACCGATGACCCCGCAACACGCTTCTGAACTGACCCTACAAACCTGTAATCTCGCGCCGGTGATCCCTGTGCTGGTGGTTGATGATGCCGATATTGCCGCTGATCTGGCGCGCGCTTTGATCGCAGGCGGATTGCCCGCCCTTGAGGTCACGCTCCGCACGCCCGCCGCATTAGACGTGATCCGCGAAATGGCAAGGATTGCCGGTGGCGTAGTTGGCGCGGGCACATTGCTGACCCCTGCCGACGTCGAAGCGGCCAAGGCCGCAGGTGCCACATTCGGCGTGGCACCAGGTGCCACAGACCGCCTGCTTGATGCCTGCGAAGCGAATGATCTACCACTTTTGCCCGGTGCTGCCACCGCAACCGAAGCTATGCGCCTGCTCGAGCGCGGCTACACCGTGCAAAAATTCTTTCCCGCCGAAGCAAATGGAGGTGCCCCTGCCCTCAAGGCGATCGGTGCGCCAATCCCGCAGGTGAAATTCTGCCCCACGGGCGGCGTCAGCCTAAAGAACGCCAATGCCTACCTGTCGCTGACCAACACGCTTTGCGTCGGTGGATCATGGGTCGCACCTGCCGATCTGGTCGCCGCGCGTGATTGGGCAGGCATCACCGCGTTGGCTGTCGAAGCGGCGGCATTGCCGCGTTAATAAGGCACCCTTGCGCGACGCCCGCCGCGACGTTTGGGCGGATCACTGGCCTCAAGTCCCGCTTTCAGCGTTTGCGTCATCGGGTGATCTGCCGGTTCATCCGCATATCGGGCCAATAGTGCGACGATCCCGTCCTTGGGATCGTCCGCATAGCTTAGCGCCCAATCCAAAAAGATCGAGCGGCACTCGGGCGCAGAAATACCTTCGATGCGGTATGCCTCGCGGATCAATCCCTTAGCGTCCAATGGGTCACGCGCCATCATCATCACCCTTTTATCCCAACAGTCGCGCGATGATCGTGCCTGCCGTGTTAGCAGCCTCGGCCATCGCTGCGGCCAATGCATCAGTCGTTTCCATATCGGTCTCGCGCAAGATAAAACGCACCCCGCCCTCGCCCAGTTCCGCGGGATCAAGCGCGCCACCTGTCAACAGTCGCGCCGCCACCTGTAAGCGCCAGAAAAGCCCGTAAGCCGTTGTCAATGCAGCACCATCCGCGTCGCTTAACCAGCCAGAGACGACACCGGAGCGAATATGCCCATCAAATGTCGTGGCCGACCCGCCAGCCCGCAGACAGGCGGTCTGTGCGAGCAGTTCAATATCTTGCAAGCGGCCCGCGCCGATCTTGGCATCCCACCGCCCTTGGGGTGGTTTGGCTGCGGCGATCCGGTCTCGCATTTCGGACACGTCTTGCAGCACATTTTCACCCGATGCCTTATCGGCCAAAACCGCACAGCGGGTGCTTTCGATATCCGCGCGCAGACCTTCATCACCCGCGATGCTGTGCGCGCGCGTCAGCGCAAGGTGTTCCCAGGTCCAGGCCTCGGTACGTTGATAGGCCTCGAAGGCGGTCAGCGCCGTGGCGACGGGCCCCGCGCGTCCGGACGGGCGCAACCGCATATCGACCTCGTAGAGGCGCCCTTCGGGCATTTGCGCACTTAATGCTGTGACAAGCGCCTGCGTCAACCGAGCAAAATATGTGCGCGTCGGTAGCGGCCTGGGGCCATGCGAGTCGTCCACCCCCTGAGGGTCGTAGATCACGATCAAATCAAGGTCAGACATCGCGTTCAACCGGCCTGCCCCCAGTGACCCCATGGCAAGAACCGCCGCGCCGCGCCCCGGCGCTGGCCCGTGTTTAAGGGCAAACTGATCCGTCACATGCGGCCACAACACCACCACAACCGCCTGTGCAAGTTGGGCGTATTGTTCCCCGGCTGTTACACCGTCGATCAAGCCCTGCAAGTGATGCACGCCGACGCGGAAATTCCATTCCTTGTTCCAGCGGCGCGCCATATCAAGACGGCCTTCATAATCGGCAACACCGTCCAAGGCTTCCATCAGACTCGCCTGAAGGTCGTCGGGATCAGGCCAAGGCGCAAAAAAACCACCGCCAATCACCGCATCGAAAACGCCCGCATTACGCGACAGGTATTGCGCCAGAGCAGGTGCCGTCGCGGCAATATCAACGATGAGTTTGGTCAGTTGCGGGTTTGACTCGAATAGGGAAAACAACTGCACACCCGCAGGCAGCCCTGCAAGAAAACCGTCAAATTGCAGCAGCGCCTCGTCCGGCTTGGCCGCATCTTGCAGTCGGGACAGGATTTCAGGGCGCAAGCGATGGAATATCTGCGCGGCGCGATCAGACCGCAGCGCCGGATAGGTCAGCCATCGCGCGGTGATATCCTTGCCGAAATTATCAACCGGCGCGGCCGCAACGGCATCAGGTGCGAAAAACCCTTCGGTCAGGCTGTGCACCTCTTCGAGGCGATCACGCAGATCACGCTCCAGATCCGCGCGCGCCACGCCCATAAAGGCCGCCAGACGGTCAAACCCTTCGCCGCTTGACGGCAGATCGTGGGTCTGGGCATCGTTGATCATCTGTAAACGATGTTCTACTTCGCGATGGCTGCGGTAGTGAGTCTTAAGGGTCTGCGCCCCGTCATCAGGCACCCAGTTCGCCGCGACCAGCGCGTCAAGCCCGTCACAGGTGCTACGCGCGCGCAACGACGGATCACGCCCGCCTGCAATCAACTGGCGGGTCTGGGTGAAAAATTCGATCTCGCGTATGCCGCCGCGCCCCAACTTGATGTTGTGACCGGGCAACGACAGCTTGCCACCCAGCCCTTTGTGATCGCGAATGCGCAGGCGCATGTCATGGGCATCTTGGATCGCAGCGAAATCCAGATGTTTGCGCCACACGAACGGCGTCAGCGTCCTCAAGAACCCCTCGCCCGCTTTGATGTCACCGGCACTGGCGCGTGCCTTAATATAGGCGGCACGTTCCCATGTGCGCCCGACGCTCTCGTAATAACGTTCGGCGGTTTCCATCGACAGGCACACCGGCGTCACACTGGCATCTGGGCGCAGGCGCAGATCGGTGCGAAAGACGTATCCCCCCGCCCCAAGATCAGACAGGATCGACGTCATTTTGCGGGTCACACGGATGAACGCTGCGCGGGCATCGTGGTAGTCATCAGGGGCAAAGCGCGTCTCATCAAACAAGCAAATCAAGTCGATATCTGACGAATAATTCAGCTCGTAAGCGCCCTGCTTGCCCATTGAAAGCGCGACCATGCCGCCCGAAGTTTGTGCGTCCGTTTCATCCATCCTCGGTAGCTTGCCGCGGGCAATTTCAGCGGCCACAAGGCGGCGGATGCAGGTATCAACTGCGCCATCGGCCAGATCGGTTATGGCTTTGGTGACAGTTTCCAGCGGCCAGACGCCGCCCAGATCAGCCAATGCCACTAGCAGCGCCATGCGGCGTTTTGCGGTGCGTAACCCCTGATTAAGGTCGGCAAGCGGCATCGCGGCGACGTCGACCAGAATGGCATCGCGGGCCACTTCGGGGCTGTCGATGTTTTCAGTCAGCCAATCGCCATCGGTGCGCATCAGGTCTAGCAAATAGGGGCTGCACCCCGCCGCACCAGCGATCAATTCGTGCAGGCCCGCGTCGATATCTGGCAAATGCGCAAGCCCGTCCGCCCCGCGATCAGGATCAAAGGAGCGCGGCGCGCGTGTCATGCGGGATGCAAATGTCATGGGTGCACAATGGATTCGCGCGCGAGGCTGGTCAATCGCACAAACGCTTGGCAGGGTAGAGGAAAGCGAGGTGCATGGTGAGTAGCAATTTGAAACGACCCGTACGGGCCTCGGCCAAGGCTGGATTGAACGTCACACCACAGATTCAGGCTAAGCCAAAATGAGTAAGCTGAAACCGTTCTTCTTTCGCCTGATTGGATATGACCCTCAACGATTCAAACTTCAAATGAGGTTGTTTAGGGCGTTTTTTATTTTCGGGACACTTTTCATTATCGTGGTGCTTGGGATCTTCTTAGTCAGGGTGTTGCTAGGTTTCCCAATAGTATTTGAGCCGTATTGAAATTAGCACCTTAGGTCAGCCCACTCCTCGTTCGCCTAGTCATCGGACACTGATCAAAGTTACGCTCTCAGAAATAATGTATACCGCAGTTACCCTAAAACCCGAAGATTTTGGTCTGAGATGATGCGGAA
>ERZ888423.513-NODE-513-length-38947-cov-36.931528_pt1 | contig 38947 bp, 32 predicted proteins | sample MGYA00520523_ERZ888423 | MGnify/ENA primary metagenome ERZ888423 (study PRJEB32303, sample SAMEA104408611) | aquatic metagenome | biome: Brackish water; feature: Pelagic; material: water | place: Baltic Sea | collected 2014-06-08T10:24:00 | depth 30,27 m ... | reverse complement strand
ACTTGAGCGCTTTTTTTTGTGCCATTTTCAAAGCGGAGCTTTGTCAGGAAAAGCCGAGCGAAGCGAAGCTAATCCTGAGCATTCGTGAGAATTCGTGAAACAATGCGAAGCGAGGCTAATCACGAGCATTCGTGAGGATTCGTGAAACAAAGCGAAACTTCAACTACCTATTGCTGAAATAGATCATCAAGACAAACCAAATAAAGGTAATCAGGACCCAGTATTTTTTTATAAATTTTAATGCTCCCATACCATAAATGTATGGTTTTCATTTTTTATCTTCAAAAAAATATTCAAGTCATGAAACAGTTTCAATACCTGCTATTTATTTGTCAAGTCCTATTGTTTTTGCTTCCTCTAATAGGAACTGCTCAGGTTTCAGAAGAAGGGGCCGTTAAAAAAACCATAGAACTATTTTTTGAAGGCTTTCACCAAAAAGACCCTCAAATTTTAACACAAACTACAGACTCCTTATTCACTTTAAACTCTGTAGGGAATAGAGGAGGTAAAGTAGTCACCACACAAACATCAGGCAATGCCTTTGTTAAAGCAGTGCTTTCCAGAGCAGACAGTCCCACCTGGAATGAAAAACTCCTTTCATTTAATATCAAGATAGACGGACCACTTGCCCATGCATGGGTGGGGTATGAATTTTGGCTTGGAGATACTTTTAGTCACTGCGGTGTAAATTCTATTCATCTCATGAAACAAGACAATGCCTGGAAAATAATCAATATCACCGATTCTAGAAGAAGAGCAGATTGCCGTTAAATTACAAACTATGGATTTATTCAGCACAACAATAGACCCCGCTCATAACTGGTTGCCCAAAAAGGGTATTGTAAATTATCACGGGCCTATTTTTAACAGTGAAACTGCTTACAAATACTATCAGGCCTTGTTCAATGAGATTGCCTGGGCCCCTGATGAGGCCATGATATTCGGAAAGCGAATTATTACGAAAAGAAAGGTCGCGTGGTACGCAGAAAAAGCCTATTCCTATACCTACTCTAAAATAACCAAAACAGCCTTGGTATGGACCCCACTGTTGTTAGAGATAAAAGAGGCCGTAGAAAAAGCTTCTGGAGAAACCTACAATGCCTGCCTTTTAAATTTATACCACAATGGCAGTGAAGGTATGGCATGGCATAGTGATGGAGAAAAAGACCTCAAAAAAAATGGCGCCATTGCTTCCGTTAGTTTTGGTGCGGAGCGCAAATTCGCTTTTAAACACAAAGAAGATAAAACAGTCATAAACATGCCCCTAGCCCACGGAAGCCTTCTGGTCATGAAAGACACAACTCAAACCCATTGGCTCCACCGGCTCCCCCCGACAAAAAAAGTCCATAGCCCAAGGATAAACCTCACTTTTAGAACTATTGTAAGAAAATAACTACACCGATTAGAACTAGAGATACTGGTTTAGAATCGCTTTTAAATCATGGGCAGAATACACCCCAGATTGCCTCCAGAGTTGCTCGCCAGATTTAAAAATAATAAGCGTAGGAACACCTCTTACTTGATATTTTGCCGCTACCCCCGGATTCTTATCTACATCTATTTTTACAATAGACACTTGTTCTCCCATTTGCTTTTTTAAATCATCTAAAATAGGACTCATTGCCTTACAAGGACCGCACCAAGTAGCAAAAAAGTCTATTAAAACAGGGGTGTCTTTATTGATAATATCTGAAAAACTGGCCATAAAAAAGGGTATTAATTAAACGCAAAAATAAGGAAATGCTTAGATTTAAAATGTAACCCAAGTCACATGGGTTTAAATTAATATCTTTGGGAAAAACCTAAAGTTTGACAGCACTTTTTCGCAGGACCCTAAGCGCCTATCCCATTCTCAGTTTAATAGTCTCTTTTCAGCTGCTCAGACTCGCCATACTCCCCTTTATGGGGCTTATGCCACAAGACGCCTATTACTATTTCTATGGCCAGCACTTAGATTGGTCCTATTTTGACCATCCCGGCATGATTGGTTATTTACTCAGGGCGGCCACAGATCTGTTTGGAAGTACTGTTACGGTTGTGAAAATGACAGACTTCACGGTGAGCTCACTCTCCATTTGGGTATTTTACAGCCTGTCCAAGAATTTTTTATCTCCCACAAAACTGTGGATAGCCATGCTACTGTCCAGCAGCTCCATCCTATGGAGCATGCTCAGCTTAAATTCCACCCCAGATGTACCCTTAGTGCTTTTTTGGATTTTGAGTCTTTGGAGTTTAGAAAAAGCCCTTTTTAAAGCGAGATTCCACCATTGGCTTTTGGCGGGGATATGGATGGGCTTGGCCTTTAACAGCAAGTACACGGCTATTTTATTGCCCTTCGGGCTGATGCTTTTTTTACTCCTCTCCCCCACCCAAAGAAAGCACCTCTTAAAACCCGGTCCATGGCTTTGTCTAATTCTTTTTGCTGCAGTGGCTTATCCGGTCTATTATTGGAATGCGCAGAACGATTTTGTTTCTTTTGCCTTCCAATCTACCGGAAGATCTAGTTCCGTGAGTGATTTTGGTTTTAAACCAAAATTACTGGGCGGGTTTATAGCCACCCAAATGGCTTTGGTATTTCCTGCGGCATTTTTAACCCTCATAGTGCTTTGCTATAAATACTTAAAAAGAATCGTGATTAGTTGGAAGCTTCCCTCAGACAAAACCTTGTTTTTAGGGACTTTTTTCCTCCCAACTTTCTTGGGCTTTATGCTCTTGTCTCCTTTTTATTGGATTAAAATCAACTGGTTGGTCCCCAGTTACATCTCTGGATTTATACTGCTCGCCTATTTCTTTAAAAGCAAATGGGTGCGTTCACAAATCATTATCTCAATAGTCATACACTTATTGATACTTGTTGAATTAACCACTTATATAGTTCCCATTCGCTCAGACGACACTTGGTGGGGCTGGGAAGCCCTCTCTGAAGAAGTGAGTGAACTGAGAACCAACTATCCAGACCATTTTTTCTTCTCTACAGACAATTACAAAACCGCAGCAGTACTTAGATTTTATCAAGATGCACCCACTTACAGCACCAATGTGATAGGAGAAAATGGCTTGCAGTTTGGGATACTAGATCCTGATCTTAGCTTTTTAGAAGGACAAAATGCCATTCTTATAGATTCAGACACCCGATTTAAAAATGAAGCCGCTCCAGAAACAATCCCTGCAAAAGTAATTCCGTATTTTAAAGACATTCAGATCTTAGCCCCTATCATTCTGAGAAACAAACAAGGCAAAGCCATTCGAAAATTCAATGTCTTTGCTTGTATGAATTATAAAAAACCTTAGCTATTTTAATATGTCTGTGCTGTTTATTTTAAATAACTGCAAGCGGTCATTGTTATTCGCTACCAATATATGTGCTATTCCACCAATATTAATTTTAGCCATTTTTTTTGCGTCAAGCGGGGTGTAAAAACCACTCTCGGCGACTGGAATACTTTGTAAATTATTTCCGCTTTTTCCTTGTAAAAACAAACCAACACCTGCGTCATTTCTTGGTGTTTCAATTTCAGATACAAACAAATTACCTACAGCCAATATGTCTTGCTGACCGTCTGCATTAAAATCTTCAATATGAAAAGCATTTATACTAGACAATTGCGCCTGATAAGGTAAAGGACTCAAGGCAAATTGTCCATTGCCTAAATTTTCAATAAAATGAGAGGCAAAAGTTTGGGTTTCATAATGAAGGGACTGTTTTAAATTTTCTTCTCCATACACTTCTTCTATTTGGAGCGAAGCAAAAACATCGTACTTTTTAAAAGTGCTTTTTAAAATGGGCACTTGCTCAGAAGAACAAGAAAAGCCCCTTAATGGGAAATGTTTGTCTTGGTTGTAATAACCTAATACAATATCATACTTATTGTTGCCGTCAAAATCGTTATAATAAACGTCAAATGGCTTCTCTGGACTAGTTTTGTACTTGTAATTGAGGCCTAGGTTTCCGGCTAAATAATCCGGATCTCCATCTCCATCTATATCTGCAGAAGCCAATGAGAACCACCACCCAGCAGTATTTTCAAATGAAGGAATAGTGGCTTTGCTAAGTAGACCATTTTGGTTGTTGAAAATAGTCAAAGGCATCCATTCTCCACTAAGCATTAAATCTGGATCACCATCTGCGTCGTAATCCGTCCATAATGCGTCAGTTACCATACCTAAATGTTTGAATTCGGGCGCAAAACTTTCAGTTTTATTCACCAACTGTCCCCCCTCATTAATGAGTAACATACTGGTAGCTGGGCTTGGGTATTGGTGGGGCACATGCCTTCCTGCAACAAATAAATCCATATCTCCGTCTGCATCTACATCTTCTGCCTTTACGACACTGCCACTGGTTCTAGCAAGTCCCATTATGGCTCCTTTGGTGAAATTTCCACGACCATCATTGAGATAAACCCTATCTGAATAATGAAAATCATTAGATGGGTACTCATTCCCACCACTTACCACGTAGAGATCAAGCGCAGCGTCTCCATTGAGGTCTACAAAAAGTGCATCTACATCTTCATAGGGCTTTTCCTTATCTAATAAAGTGATATTTGAAGGGCTGAATTGGCCTTTTTTATCCTGTATTAAAATTTGGGCAGGAATTCCAGAGGCTCCACCTATATAAAGGTCTTCAAGACCATCAGAATTGACATCGGCGACAGCCAAAGCAGGTCCAAATTGTGACATTTTATGAGGTAATAAAACCTGCTTCTCGTAGTCGTCAAAATTATTTTCTCTGTGGGTGATTTGTAGGGAATTAATAGAAACTTCTTCAAAAATAGGCCTTGGAACATTTGTAATTTCGACCAGATCTTTGGCATTTTCTGGACTGAGCGATAAGGTCTTATTGACAGCCACATTTTTTAAAATATGACGCCTGCTATTTGGCCAAACAACCACTAAACTATCTACAGTATTAGCTCCTAAACCAAAATGAAGTTGGCTTTCAGAAGTAGAATAGATCCCGCGAGCGTTTGTGGCTTCAGACATTTGTGACTTGCCATTACTATAAATAGTGACCCGTGTTCCCATAACACTTTTGTGCTGAGGGTCTTTTAATTCGAGCCTTAAATAATTGCTTTTGGTGTTTTTGTCCGTATTGTTTCTATACAAAAATGCAGGTGCATTTATATTGCTTACCACAAGATCCAAATCTCCATCTAGGTCAAAATCTGCATAGGCAGCACCGTTGGAAAAGGATGCGTGATCTAGACCCCAATCTTCAGAAACTTTGGAGAATTGCATGGATCCATTGTTTTTATAGGCATAATTTTTAAGTGGAACAGAAGGCAAAAGTGCTATGGTTTTATCAATGTCTAGAATATCGAATAACTTTACATCTCCTGCATTTGGATGTTTTGCCACCCAATCATTAGCAAAATCTGATACGTATTGAGCCACTTGCTTGTCTGCGTCGGTGTTTCTAATATCGTATAAAAGGCCGTTGGTAATATAGACATCTTTATGGCCGTCGTTGTCAAAATCTGCTAGTAGCGTAGACCAGCTCCAATCTGTGGCAGCCATACCGGTGTATTGAGAAATATTGCTAAAAGACCCGTTCCCATTGTTGTGCTGAAGGGCGTTGTACATGTATTGGTAATGTCCCCCGTCATTGACTACTTTCCAAAAAGAAGCTGGATTCATCCCACTCATATTGGACTTGAGTCTAAAATTATCTTCTGCCACCATATCTAAAGTGAAAATATCTTGGTGACCATCATTGTCTAAATCTGCAATGTCTACCCCCATGGCATAAAAGGACATTTGTCCTAAGCGGGTATTGGCTTCATTTTTAAATGTGCCGTCTTGTTGATTTATAAACATAAAATCTGGGGCGTAAAAATCGTTGGCTACATAAATATCTTGCCATCCGTCATTATTGAGATCAGATACACAGACCCCATTGGGGAATCCAGTGAGTCCTACTCCAGCAGCAGCACTAACTTCTTTAAATTGTTGGTTCCCTAAGTTTTTATACAGTTTTATGTGGTATTGCTTTTGCAATAGTTCCGTACCAAAAAAAGCAGAATAACTTCCTGGATTGGGTGGTTGGGTCAGTAAAAAAAGATCTAAAAGGCCGTCTTTGTTGTAGTCTAAAAAACTGGCGTGTCTTGTTCTAGAGTCGTCTGCCAAACCATATTTTGCACCCATTTCTTTAAAATGCCCATCTCCTGTGTTTATATAAAGTAAATTGGCCCTTAAATCAGGTTTGTTGTCGAACAGTTCTCTAGTCACATAAATGTCTAAAAAACCATCTGCATTAATGTCTGCTACTGCTACACCTGTAGACCAGCCTTGGTCTTGAATAATTCCTGCTGCAGTGCTGACATTTTCAAAATTAAAATCCCCTTTGTTGAAATACAATTGGTCACTCACTTGATTCCCTGCAAAAAAAATGTCATCTAATCCATCCTGATTAAAATCCCCAATACCAACTCCAGCACCTCCATAAAAATTAGAATACAACAATATGTTTTCTGTTTTATTGTCTTTAAGTGTATTATTAAAAGTAACACCTGAATGTTCAGGACTGATTAAACTAAAAAGCTTTGTGTTTTCTTGACCATTTGCAGCGGCCATTAAACACAAAAAAAGCACCCTTAAAGTACTTTTAATATCTGTGGATTTTATGTAGTATTTCATAAAGGTAGATTTTGTTAATAGACAAAGGAGGGTTACCCCTCCTTTGCCAAACTAACTGGACTTAAAACTAATTTACGTTATTTCTTCTGAAATACAAAAGGCGTAAATTATGTGATTATTTATCCCACCAAACTCTGGTTGTGAATTCGTTAGCACCTTGTCTGGCAATTGCCGCAGCAAAATTGTCAGCATTAGTACTCGCTTCTCCTCCAGGATAAATTAATCTTCTAGGAATGGTTCCGTTGGTTACGTTACCATCGTATATAGCTTCTCCACCAAAAGGCTGTAAAACAGGGAAACCTGTCCTTCTCCAGTTGGCAAAAGCTTCATATTCATTAAAAAATGTAGCTGCCCAATATTGCTCTCCAATCATTTGAAGGGCTTTAGAAGCATCAAATGGCTTGGCAGCTAAATATGTAGCAACCTCAGCATCTGAAACAGCCGAAGCATTAGGATATAACATACTAAGCATTTGCATGGCTGCTTTAACACCTGCTTCATAATGCGCTTTGGCATCTCCTGAAGCCCAGCCTTTTGTAATGGCCTCTGCTATCATAAATTCAACTTCTGCATAGGTTTGGAAAACCATTGGAGCGTCTTCTCCCGTAATTACACCTCGATTGGGTTCTGCATAATCAGATGAAGTTGTCCCGTATTTGGCTTCTAATGCACCAGAAGTTAATCCGTTTGGCATACCCATAAGATCTGCGGGATTAGTACTACCATCACTTCTTCTAGCACCTAGAATAGGTAATCTTGGGTCATCTTTTAAGAAATCTACAAAAGTCTTAGAAAGTCTTGGGTTCCCATCTGCCATAAAAACTTCTCCATGCCCATTTTTATTAATTCCTTCAGGACCTAATAAATGTTGAACATAAGCAATATCTGCATTAGAAGTCATTACACCTGCAGCAATCGCTTTACTAGCCCACGCTTGTGCAGTGGCTGCGTCTGCTTTAGACAATCGCATGGCCAATCTTAGCATGAGAGAATTTCCAAACTTTTTCCATTTGGTCATATCTCCTTGAAAAATTAAATCAGAAGCGCCAAGACTAGAAGAACTACCCAGTTGGGCTACACCTTCTTCAATCTCTTTGAGCATACCCATATAAATATCCTGCTGCGCGTCGTATTTTGGTTTCAACACACCATCTATATAACCTTTACCCGCTTCAGAATAAGGAATATCTCCATATAAATCAGTGATTCTATGGTAAATAAAGGCTCGCCAAATTCTTGCTACACCCATCTGATCACCAGTATTTTCCTCATTGGTTAATTGGAAAATAATGTCTTCTATCTCTTTTACTTGTTGGGGATATGCCCTGTCAAAAAGAGAGGTAGCATAACCTTCATTTCTAGTATAGAAATTTCCAGTCCAATAGGTGGCTGTAGAAGACATATGCTGTACAATCTGAGAGGAATAAATAAAACTAGCCCTCCAGTTTTCATAACGTTCTCCTGAGGTTCTTAAAAACACAGAGGCCAATTTATTATTCACATCTAATTGTGCCGCCTTTGTAGGATCTATATTCATCTCTTCAAAATCCTTGTCAAAATCACAAGAAGCAACTAAGAGAGATGAAATCAATACAATCGATAATAATTTTTTCATCTTAATTAAAATTTAAGGTTTACATTCATACCTATAGTCCTTGGAATGGGCATACCAAACCACTCTAATCCTTGTGAATTACTCACATTGTAACCAGATTCGGGATCTACATTTTCAACACTATTGGATAAGAAGAATAAGTTTCTTCCAATCAATGAAATTGACGCATTTTTAATAAAGGTATTTTCTAATAAATCTCTTGGAATGTTGTATCCAATACTCATTTGTCTTAACCTTAAATAGTCTGCATCATAAACAGATTCCTCAGCAATTTCATAAGTACGTCTCCAATAGTCTTCTATTCGTGCAGGAGCTATAGAAGTAGTAAAAGCAGCACCACTTGCGTCAACACCAGAAACGGTGAATCCATTTTCACGACCATCTGCGTCTATGGTGGCTTTGTGAGCCCCAAAATATTTTGCCATAGCATTGGTTCCTGAGAACATTTGTCCACCGTATTTACCTTCAACTAATACACTCATATTAAAGTTCTTATAACGGAAGTTATTGCTAATACCGATAGAGGTTGGGGACACTCCAAAACCTAATATTTTTCTAGCACCTACTTGTGGTATTGGCGTTCCATCTGGATCAATGTTGTGGATAATTCTTCCTTGAGCATCTCTGTTATATGAAGTTCCATAAAGTGCTCCGTAGGTTTCTCCAACTATATGAGTAACATTTAAATTTCTAGAACGAGGCTCATCCATAGTAATGTTTGTATTTTCATCATTGGTAGAAACAATTTTAGAATCGTTGTAAGAATAATTTAAAGTTATGTCCCAAGCAAAGTCATCAGTTCTAATAGGGGAGCCACTTAAAAGTATTTCGTATCCAGTATTAGATACCTCTCCAAGGTTAGCCAATGCACTTCCATATCCAGAAGTAGGCGAAGCACTAACTCCAACAATGTCTCCAACAGTGGCGTTGTCATAATAAGTGAAATCTATAGAAGCCCTATTGTTAAACATTCTCAAATCAAAACCAAGTTCAATTTCATTTTTTTCAAATGGTGTAATATTTGGATTTGGAATTGAACCGTTGGAAATAGTTCCTAAAGAAGCACCTTGGTGACCTTGTCCATAAATTCCATAAGTTAAATTCAATGAGTAGGGCCCATCTGCTCCACCAGCTACTTGAGAATAACCTGCTCTTAGTTTAGCAAAAGATATTACCTCTGGTAATTTAAACATGTCAGAAAGCACTAGTGAAAAACTTGCAGAAGTATACAAATCATTGTTAGGCGCTTCTTTTCCTGGTAATGACAAAGTAGAGAACCAGTCATTTCTTGCTGTAAGAGTTAAGAACATAGCGTCTTTATATCCAAACTCAGCAGACCCATAAGCTGAATTAATTTGTTTCTCATTAAAACCATAACCTGCAGATTGGTTTTGTGTATTACCAACTGTATATAAATAAGGTACAATAAAATTACCTCCACTTGCGGTTACTGATTCAGCATTCTGGTAATTTTTACCTACACCTACAAAAGCAGTAACAGATAAATCCTCTTGAATTTTTAGATTGTCAGTTCCCAAGAATAAATCTGCGTCTCGTTGAACATTGGTAAGCTTATATTCACTCATAGATCCTAATGGCTGATATGCAGTTCCATATGGTGTAATATCTCTTCTATTATAATCAAATCTATCTTGACCAAAACGTCCTGATAAATATAAAAAGTCTGTCATATTCCACCTTAAATTAGCAGAAGCAATAACACGCTCTTTTACAGAATTATTTACATATTGATAGGCTGCAAACCAAGGGTTTTGAGAATATGTATTGTCAGAAGTTCTAAATTCAGAACCGTCTTCATTTGTCCCAAGACCACCAGCACCTAACATATCGTTCACATCAATATTTGGTGCAAACAAGCGCATTCCAAAGTTAGCATTACCAGGTGAATCCGACAATCTAGGAGCTCCAACAGCGTCGTCTTGAATATATTTAATATTAATGTCTGCAACAAAGTTTCTAAATTTTTGAGTTGCATTAATACCTAGTGTATTTCTATTTAAAGTAGAATTAGGTATTATATCTGTGTTGTCTAAATTAGAATAAGAAACACGCACATTAGACTTTTCGGTTGCAGAAGAAATGGCTACAGTATTGATAAATGTCTGACCACCATCATAAAATTTCTTTAAATTATTGCCTTTGTAAGTATATGGTCTAGAAACACCATCCCATTGTTCTACAGAAGAACCATTTAATTTTGGTCCCCAGTTGGCATAGGTGTCTAAGTTGTCAGAGGTAGTAGAAAAATCTCTACCCTGCCCATATGTTGTCTGAGGATCATAAGGATCATTGTTAATATCATCAAACTGAATAGAACTACTAATATCTACTGACATTCCATCTGATCCAGCTCCAGTCTTAGTGGTGATGATAATTACCCCATTAGATGCTCTTGAACCATATAAGGCTGCAGCAGCACCCCCTTTTAATACAGAGATAGACTCAACTTCATCTGGGTTTAATGCTGAAATTCCATCACCGGAATCGGCTCCGCCCCAAACTCCAGCAGAACCAAGGTTTGAATTATTAATTGTAATCCCGTCTATCACATAAAGTGGTTGGTTATTACCAGTTAAAGAACTATTACCCCTTATAATAACACGGGTAGATCCTTTAGCTCCGGCAGCATTACCTGAGATTTGAACCCCAGCAATCTTTCCTTGAAGTGCATTGATTGCATTAGTTTGCTTTACTGTGTTCATTTCTTCACCCTTAACTTGTGTTACAGAGTAACCCAAGGCTTTAGTGTTTCTTTTTACACCCAAAGCGGTTACAACTACTTCTCCAAGTTGCTCTGCGTCTTCACTCATAGAAACATTCAGAGTAGATTGGTTTCCTGCAGGCACTTCTTTAGTTGTATATCCTAAAGAGGTGAATACTAGAATGGCATTACTGCCGCTCACTGAAATGGTAAAATTACCGTCAAAATCTGTAGAAGTACCATTATTGGTTCCTTTTTCTACCACATTTACACCCGGTAATGGGACACCAGATTCCGACTCGGTTACCGTACCGGAAATGGTTTTGTTCTGTCCATACATGCTGTTCATACAGAGTACGGCAAAGAACATTAATAAATAATGAATTTTTCTGTTCATACTAATTTAGTTTAGTTAGTTACTTATTAGTGTTTTAAATTAACACTTGGTTAGCATAGTAAATATGTCACTATTCTACGAATTTCAAAAAAAAATTCGACATATAACAACAATTAAACGGCAAAAAACAGAAAAACTCAAACGTTTTCGAAAAAAAAATAGCGGCAAACGCGCTTATTTAAAGATATAACGACGTAAAACGGCAAAAAAAAGCAAGTTGCTATAAAAATAATGTTTTTCGACTAACTACAAAAATAAGGGCACAAACAACACTTTGATCCTGTAAAAAACTATTTTGAGTTGATGGCTTTTAAAAGAAAAATCAACTCTTTGCTGTTTACCAGATCTTCATGGGAGATAAAAAAGCGGCTTAAAGAACTTCCATCCAATGACACACTATCTATAAAAGTATTGTCTTCAGGCATATTAGAGCGAATGGTAAGCGTTTCATTTGGATAATATCTGGGATCTAAGCGAATTTCTATTTCGCTAAAACTTGGTGAAGTAACTGCATAAACCGGCAAAGATGGTGTTACAGGATACAATCCCATCATGGAAAATACTGCCCAAGCACTCATAGTGCCTGTGTCGTCATTACCAGGAAGGCCGTCTGGACTGTTTTTAAAGTAGGTGTCTAACAGCTCCCTTACCCGCTTTTGGGTTTTCCATTCTACTCCTTTCACAAAATTGTAGAGAAAAGGATAGGCAATATCTGGCTCATTGGCCATGTCAAACTGATTGTTGTTAAAAACTTTATCTAATTGACACACAAAAGACTGCCCTCCACCCATTAAATCAATGAGCCCTTTAATATCGTGAGGCACCATAAAGGTGTATTGCCATGCATTTCCTTCAATATAACCAGGGTTTTTTACAAAATTAGCCCCTGTATCTGGATTAAACGGACGGAGCCAAGATCCATCTGAATTTTTTGGCCTAAGTAAATTATATGATGGATCGAATAATTTTCTATAAGACTTAGATCTTTCAAGAAAAAGCGCATGAGATTCGGTATCGCCCAAAGTTTTGGACAAGGCTGCAATAGCAAAGTCTGCTAGGTTGTACTCCTGAACAATAGACACAGAACCACTTTCATATAGCTCTGCTCCTAAATAGCCCTTTTCAATATAAGTGCCTAATTCAGGGCGTAAAGGATTGTTATAAATCTGACTAGCACTTTTTTTCATAGCTTCTAATCCCAAGGCAACGTCAAAATCACGAATTCCCCTGTGATAAGTATCTGCAATAACAATACCAGCTGGGTCTCCTACCATTGTGGTGGTTTCAGTGGCGTTTAATTCCCATTTGGGGAGCCAGCCACTCTCCTTATAAATCTCCAACATACTTTTCACCATATTGGACTGTTGTTGGGGATAAAGCAGACTCATTAATGGGTGTAAATTTCTATGGGTATCCCACAAAGAAAACACCGTATATCTGGTGTCTTTGGTACTCAAAGTTTCTCTTGAACCCATGGCAGGGTAAGAACCGTCTACATCATTAAGCACATTGGGGTGAATTTGTGTGTGGTACAAAGCCGTATAAAAAATTTCTTTTGCATTTGGTTTTCCTCCTTTTACACGAACCACAGAAAGTACCTCTTCCCAAAGTGCCGTGGTATTTGCCCTAATTTGATCAAAAGATTGCCCACCTACCTCTGATATTAAGTTGGCTCGGGCATTTTCAATGCTTACATAAGATACCCCAATTTGCAAGACCACTTCGGTGGGCTTTTCAAACTGGTAAGTAAAATAAGCGCCAATACTGTCTCCAACAACTGTTTGCCTGAAACCTTTCATTAGTCTGGTTTTGCCATTGTATCCCATCCACTGCGCTTCTTCTCCATGGTATTTAGTGGGTCTTTTCCAAAATCCCTGTACTTGGGTAGGCTTAGAAACCCTTGCCACAAAATAGACAGGATAAGCTTCTTCTGGTTTGTAGTAGCAAAAACTTCCTACTTGTCTCATCCCTTCAATTTCAGTATCAGACACTCTTTTTAAACTAGCCCCCTGCTCATTAGTAAGACCCAAGCCTAGGTTTAATAAAATATTGGCCTGACCAGCTGGAAAGGTATAGCGACTCACTCCTACTCTTGTGCTTGCTGTAGTGGCTACCTTAATCCCATATCGGTCCAGCTCATTCTCATAATATCCCACGGAAGCTTTTTCGTTGCTATAAGTAGTACCGTATTCAGATGGACTCGTTTCTAAAGCGCCTGCTGTTGGCATTGCAATAATTACACCCAGTTCTGGACAGCCAACACCAGATAAATTAACATGGCTAAAACCAGTTAAAAATTTATTTTCGTTTACATAGGGCGTAGAAAGCCAACGGCTGTCTTTTTCCATAGGAAAATTTTGAATTCCAGCCACATTGAAGGGGCTCACACTTACCATCCCTCTAGGGGCAATAGGCCCTGGATTTGTAGTGCCAAAATTTGAGCTTCCAATAAAAGGATTTACAAAATCTACTAAGCTACTGCTTTGTTCTGCTGCTGTGGGTGTTTTTAAATCAGTTGCATCTTGGCAAGAATAAAAAGACAAACTCACAAATAGCAGCGCAGTGTAATATGTTTTTTTAAAAGGGTTCATGAGCAAACATTATTATTTCTGTGTATTCTTAGATGCTTTAATCACTTCCCATTGGGCTGCTGTTATGGCATTTCCGTCAAAAAAAGAAACGCCGTTGGCCCCATTGTTTTGGGCCTCGCTAATAGCTAAACCTACCTCTCCAGCACTCATAGTGGGTACGTACACCCCTGTGTGCAAGCCTACCCCTTTGCCCTTTAAATCATTTACTCCTTGGGCGGTAGCAAAACCAATCCAATCTACCCCTTCGTTATAAAAACTGTTATAAATCATAGGCAAGACCGCATCTATATTCCATTTGTCCCACCTTTGGCGCACCATATGGTCTGCCATCTCTGGATAAGGAAACACGGCAGCAGTGAGCATTTTATTGTTTTTATGGGCAATGTCATAAGCAGCGTCTACAATACTTTTTACTTTATTTAACCTAAACTGCTTCCATTCTATATCAATTTCAGGATGCGCCATTTCTAAAGGATTTCTGTGGTGCTTCTCTTGGAACTCCGCCACACAAACCTCGCAATAACAAAAGTCAAATTCTGGCAGTTCCGTATCTTGAACCAAGTTGTATTTTGGCAAAAGTCCCACGGGTAAATAAATGTCTGAATACCTAATATAATCTAAGTGAACACTTGCCACCCCGCTAACTTTAGCCAAACCAGCTACAAGAGAAAGCACATGGTCTCTGGATTCTTTTCTAGTGGGACACATCCATTTGTAATAACCCACATAGGGTGGCTGGTCAAAGCAAGATTTACCGTCCCTACTCACTGCATACCACTCTGGGTGCTTTTCTGCCTCCTTATCTCCAGGCCTATTAATCGCCATAATCCAAGCGTGCACTTCCAATCCTGCTTTTTCAGCTATGGGCACCAAACGCGCTAGAAGACTAGGGTCTGTGTTGGTATTTATCAACACTGCATCTATGCCATTTTGGGCATATTTTTCAAACTCAGCCACATAAGAGGCATCTGTCCTTTCCGGGTTAGCTGTAGTCCAAGTCCAATATTTAAATGGCGCTTTAACAGGTGTTTCCGCCAAAGTCTTTGGCTTGTTTTGACAGGCACTCAAAAATACGAGGGCCAAAAGCCCAAAAATCATAGGGCGTTTAAGGGTGGTTAGTTTCATAACGTATAAATTTACCATAGGGGTTTATTTCTAAAGTTTCAGGACCAAAAGGACTGTCGCAAAGCAGGCTAAAACCTGTGGCGTGAAGGGCTATATTTAAAACTACTTCAGTACCTTTCCACACTACATTACTTTGTATGAGGGATTTATTTAAAGGCAGCCCCGCTTTATGTGCCGCCAATAATTTTCTGTATTCCTGGTACATGAACCATTTTAAATGCTCTTGTTCAGGGGGCGTAAATTCTTCCGCTTCACCAGGATATTTAGCACTGAAATACACATATCCCCACTTTTCTGGTTCGTGCATATTCACCACCATTTGAGGAGACCACACCCAATTGTATTCAGGCAAATAGGATCCGTTGGGGTCTTTTTTACGGCTGTAACGGCCCTCTTTTAACTCAAATTCCCAATTGACCCTAGAAAAACCCATACGCCAGAAAGTTCCAGCTACAGTGGCATTCATTTGAGTCACTTCATTAAAAACAGTCCATGGTATGGCTACTTCTAAAGACCAGCCTTGGTCTGAGTCAGAAGCATCGTTTATGGTACCCGCTACATGGACTGCAGACAAAACCCCCTTCATGTCCCATTGATTTAATACTTTAGGATTGTTTCTATAAGGTGCAGTCAAAAACAAATCCCAAACCGTATTGAGCACATTCATTTCAAATTCTACATAATTATGGGTATCTCCGTCTGGATCAATGAAAATTTCGAAATCATTGTTGTAAAAAATAACCGTATCCCGCTGCTTTAATGTACCCCAAACATGTGGCTCTTCAAGTCTAGCCATGAAGTACAAATATTTCTCATCCCATAACATTTTCATTTGGGTATTGTATTTTGGCTTTTTTAACCCTTCAATATCAACAAATGGAGCTGTCCATGGCGTGCTGTCCCAAACAGATTCCTCCGCCATACCATCTATTAAAATAGTCTCAGACGTCCTGTAAGCTACATAAGAATGCGGTATGGGCGTATTGGATTCAAATGGAAGTGATTGCCCTGAAGAATAGGCCACAAAGAAGAAACTCAGACTAAAAAAAAGGCAATTTTTTAAAATTATTTTCATGAATAATACCTAGTAAATGTTATTCTAAAATTACAAATTGTATTCTTATAGCAGAATTTAAACTAAATTTCACCCCACAAGGTATACTTATAATCTGATCCAATTTTGTTAATTTTAAAAGAATTTTAAAAGAATTTAGACCAATGACAATGCATTTAAGGCATACAACATCCTTATTAAAACAATAAAAACTTCCTAAATTCATTTTTTTGATAGCACCGCTTAAATAACCTCCATGATTGCAGATAATCAAATAGACGCCCTACTTAACCAACCTTCTTATTCGAAGAAATATCAAATTACAAAAAGGCATCATGTGATCTTTTGGACTATTTACATCTTATTTAACACCATTAGATGGGGGAGTTATTTTGACGATTATAGCTACTCTTTAAAAACAAATTTACTGGGCTTTCCCATTCATATGACTTTGGCTTACCTTAATGTTTATTACCTCATGCCAAAGTTTGTATACAAAAAAAAATACTGGAGTTACGCTGGACTAGTGGTGCTGTCTTTATTTTTAATGCTGATTTTAAAATACTACCTCACCTATTATTTGGTGAGCACCACCAATGTATGGCCCGAAGGACCCGAAGAACCCGATGGTTTAAGTTTCAATTACGCCCTTCAAATGATGCTGGGCGAATTTTACGTAGTAGCCTTTGTCACGGCAATTAAAGTGACCATTGACTGGCTGGGAGAAAACAATCGATTTAACGATTTAGAAAAAAGACAATTGGCTACTGAGTTGCGTTTTTTAAGGTCCCAAGTGTCTCCCCATTTTTTCTTTAATACCCTCAATAATATTTATGGCCTCACCCTAGAAAAGTCAGACAAAGCACCTGAAGTGGTTCTTAAGCTCTCCGAGCTGATGCGCTATTTATTATACGCCACCAAAAAAAGAAAACAAGATTTAGTGAGCGAACTCCACTGCATTCAAAATTACATAGACCTAGAACGCATTCGATTTAGTGATCACTTAAAAGTAACGGTGGATATTAAAGGAGATTTAGAAGGCAAAAAAATTGCACCCATGCTACTGATTCCACTTATTGAAAATAGTTTTAAACACGGTGCAAATCAAAATTTAGGCGCGGTGAAAATTTCTCTAAGTGCTCAAGTAACGGGAGATTTTTTGTACTTTGAAGTTTGTAATAATTTACCCGTAAACACGCAAGACGCCAAATCGCTAATCCATGCAAACAAAAACAGCAGTGGTATTGGCTTGGCCAATGTGAAAAAAAGACTAGAACTGGGTTACAAGCCCCAAGAGTATCATTTAGAAATAAACCAAACCGACCAACACTTTACCGTAAAACTCAAATTAAAAGTATGAGTCTGAAAACCATCATTATAGACGACGAACCCTTAGCAGTAAGCATTCTGGAAAAATACTGCAAAGAAATTAATGACATTGAACTTGTGGCTAGTTTTAATAATGCAGTAACAGCAGCAAGTTTTGTTCAAGATAATCCTTTAGACCTTATTTTTTTAGACATTAACATGCCTGTACTAGATGGCTTGTCTTTTCTAAAAAGTTTGGAGGTAAAACCCATGGTCATTATGACCACCGCCCATGAAACCCATGCCCTAGAAAGCTTTGAACTTCAAGCCATTGACTATCTGGTCAAGCCCATCCCATTTCCGAGGTTTTTAAAATCTGTTCAAAGAGTCATACAGCTAAGAAAACCCCGAGAAGTTCTAGACCATTCAACTACTGAAACGAAGAGTATTTTTGTGAAAATTGACAAAAAGAAATTGCAAAAAATTGAACTGAACAAAATAGTCCTTATTGAAAGCCTAAAAGACTACATCAGAATCAAAACAGATTTAGGAAAATACATTATCCACAAAACATTGAGCAGCTTTACAGATGAGCTTCCTCCAGATAAATTTATCAGAATACACCGGTCTTTTACAGTAGCCATAGACCGTATAGAATCTGTAGAAGGAAATAGTATAGAAATACAAGGAGAACGGTTTACAATAGGCAGAAGTTATATTACGGAAGTAAAGTCTAAAATTCTTCAAGACCTTATTAGTTAAGGCGTGGCCAAATGGCTAAGGTGTTTGTCTTGTAGTACAATCTATTAAGCCACAGGGCATTGTCGTTTGTCTAAATTAATTGCACAAAGGGTTTTTTATTTAGACCTTAAGTAAGTTAAACAAGAAATACCATGCGCCTACTTTATTACTTAAGTAAAACACAAGCAGCTACTGCAAAATTAGGGGTGTTATTTTCTATAATACTGTTATTTGTTGTGGTGGCATGCCAAACCAAAGGGCCCAAAATAAAAGACGTCAATACTGGAATGCTTTTAGAAAAGGTGCCAGATTCCGTAGACTTTACTTTTCACGTGAAGCCCATACTTTCAGACAGGTGCTTTAAATGCCATGGGCCAGATAAAAATGCCCTTCAGGGCGGTCTTTCGCTGCATACTGCAGCGGGGGCCTATATGGCCCTTGGCAAAGCCAAAGACCGCCAAGCCGTAGTCCCATTCAAACCAGAGGCAAGTGAACTAGTGGTGCGCATACACAGCACAGACCCAATCACCCAAATGCCACCTCCAGAATCCAATCTAAGCCTTAGTGAATACGAGAAAGAGGTCCTGGAAAAATGGATTACCCAAGGAGGTAATTACCAAGAACATTGGGCATTTAGCCCTCCAACAGCAGAAAAAGTTCCAAATCTAAACCCCAGTTGGGGAGCCAACGAAATAGATGCTTTTGTCTACAAAAAACTCCTTGAAAAAGGCCTAGACCCCTCTGAAGCAGCATCCAAAGAAGTGCTTTTAAGAAGGGTATTTTTGGACCTTACAGGATTGCCGCCTAGCCCAGAAACTGTAAAAGCATTTGTGTCCAATACAGACCCTAACGCATATGACAAAATAGTAGATAGTTTATTTAGCACCGCAGATTACGCGGAACACATGGCCTCTGAATGGTTGGCCATTTCAAGGTATGCAGACACCCACGGCTATCAGGATGATTTTGAGAGAACCATGTGGCCGTGGAGGGATTGGGTTATTCACGCTTTTAAAGAAAACATGCCTTACAATACTTTTGTGACCTATCAGTTGGCTGGAGACCTATTGCCCAACCCTACCAAAGAGCAAATTTTGGCAACAGGATTTAATAGAAACCATAAAATTACTTTCGAAGGGGGTGTTATACCAGAGGAATACCGAGTAGAATACGTAGAAGACAGGGCAAATACATTTGGCACTGCTTTTCTGGGTATGACTATGGAGTGTGCCCGTTGCCACGACCACAAATACGATCCTATCTCTCAAAAAAATCACTTTGAACTCTTTAGTTTCTTTAACAATCTAGATGAAAAAGGATTGGTTTCTGACCGCAATGAAGTCCCGGCGCCCACCATGAGAATTACACCAGAAGACCAAAAAGGAGTGCTAGCCTTTTTAAACTTACAAGAGCGCCAAAAAATGCCTGACAACAATGGTATAGACAAGGGCATGGAAATTATGGTCATGCAAGACATGCCCATTGCCAGAAAAACATTCATATTAAACCGTGGGGCTTATGACCAACCCACCACAGAGGTCTTTCCTAATACCCCAGAAAAAATATTGCCTTTCCCAGAACATTTTCCAAAAAATAGGTTGGGGCTTTCTCAGTGGTTGTTTGCAGAGGAGCATCCGCTAACAGCGAGGGTAGCCGTCAATAGAATATGGCAGCGCTTTTTTGGTCAGGGATTGGTAGCCAGCAGCTATGATTTTGGTAACCAAGGGTCACTTCCTACCCATCCTGAATTACTGGATTTTATGGCCCTTAAGTTTAAAGATGGGGGGTGGGATTTACATAAAATCATGCGATTCATTGTACAATCAGACACCTACAAACAAAATAGTGCCGTAAGCGAAAAAGCCCTTCAATTAGACCCAGAAAATAAATGGCTGGCCAGGGCACCAAGATTGAGATTGTCTGCAGAGAGCATTAGAGACCAAGCCTTAGCGATTAGCGGCTTATTGGTCAGAAAAATTGGTGGCCCGAGCGTAAAACCGTATCAACCAGAAGGCTTGTGGAAAGAAACCACCGGCGGAGGCGGCGGAAGTACAGCCAACTATGTGCCAGACACTGGTGCTTCTCTCTATAGAAAAAGTATGTACACCTTTTGGAAAAGAACCGTTCCTCCGCCGAGCATGCTCACCTTTGATGCCTCTAATAGAGATTTATGCAGTGTAAAAAGCCAACAAACCAATACCCCACTTCAGGCCTTAGTATTATTAAATGACCCACAAATCATAGAAGCATCTCGGGTATTGGCAGAAAAAGCTACTAAAAAAGAAACCAAAGTAGCCGCCCAGTTGGCCTATATATACTTGGCAGCTACTGGCCAATTTACCACTGAAAAAGTAGCCGAACAATTACTAGCGCTTTACCACGACATGGAGCAACAGGTATTAGAAGAAGGTGTTTTACCTGAAGCGTATTTAGGCATTGGAGAAAAAGAAAGGTCTTTTAAAGAAAAAGATACTGCATTTACCGCCCTGTCCCTAACAGCTCACACCATTTTAAATTTAGACCTAACCATTACCCGCAGCTAATCATGAGTGAAAAAAAGATTATAGAAGAACGCTCCCTACAACTCAACAGAAGGGCCTTTCTAGGTAAAACTGCTCTTGGCATTGGTGGGATTGGCTTGGCCTCATTATTAGGTACGCCATATTTTAACACCACTAAAAACGGCGTAATTACTTCTGCTACACCAAATGCAGGTGTTAAGGGATCCCTAGGAGGGCTCCACCATCCTGCCAAAATAAAAAGGGTCATTTATTTGTTTCAAAGTGGTGGCCCCTCACAATTAGAATTATTTGACTACAAGCCCATGCTCAATAAAAGGCGTGGAGAAGATTTACCAGAATCTATTAGAAACGGACAAAGGCTTACCGGAATGACCTCTGGACAAGATAAATTTCCACTAGTAGGTTCCCAATTTAATTTTAAACAATACGGCAACAACCCTGCTTGGATCAGCGATCTTTTGCCTTATACCGCAAAAGTAGCAGACGACATTTGTGTGATAAACTCCATGTATACAGAGGCTATTAACCACGATCCTGCAGTCACTTTTTTCCAAACAGGCTCCCAACAACCCGGGCGTCCAAGTATTGGGTCTTGGTTGAGTTATGGCTTAGGCAGTGAAAATGACAACCTTCCTGCTTTTACCGTTTTACTTTCTAGGGGAACAGGAAGGCCCAATGGTCAACCTTTGTATACCAGGCTTTGGGGGAATGGGTTTTTACATTCCCTACACCAAGGGGTGCAGTTTAGGGCAGCCAAAGATCCTGTCTTGTATTTAAATGATCCAGACGGCATGAATAAGGCTACTAAAAGAAACATGCTAGACCACTTGGCAGCATTAAATGACGCTGGTTATGAAGACTACGGAGATCCAGAGATTAAGAGTAGGATTGCCCAATATGAAATGGCTTATAGGATGCAAACCTCTGTGCCAGATGTAATTAGCACAGAAAAAGAGCCAGACTATATTTATAAAATGTACGGAGCAGACGCTAAAATCCCCGGTACATTTGCTGCCAACTGCTTGTTAGCTAGAAGATTGGCAGAAAAAGATGTGCGTTTTATACAACTGTATCATATGGGATGGGACCAACATGAAAACCTTCCTGGTGCCATTGCCAAACAAGCCAAAGATGTAGATCAGGCTTCTGCTGCACTCATTATGGACCTCAAACAGAGGGGTTTATTAGAAGACACCTTAGTGGTTTGGGGTGGAGAGTTTGGAAGAACCAATTACTCACAGGGACTACTCACAGATACCAATTACGGAAGAGACCACCACCCAAGATCCTTTAGCATGTATCTGGCTGGAGGCGGAATAAAACCAGGATTGTACGGAAAAACAGATGATTTTGGATACAATATTGTAGAAAACCCCGTACATGTTCATGATTTTCAAGCAACCATGTTACATTTATTGGGTATAGACCATGAAAAATTCACTTACAAACATCAGGGAAGAAGATTCAGACTTACAGATGTAGAAGGAAAAATTGTCAGAGATATTTTAAGTTAGCATGAAAAGAAAAGAATTTATAGCTACATCTGGTCTCGGATTTCTAGGCTTGGGGCTCTTTGGATGGGACACACTTGGGGTTAATGTCCTAAAAGATGCCGTTATAGGACATGGGAGCCACCAATACAAAATAGACTTAAACTGGGGCGCATTGAATCCCAATTTCTATCCTGTAAATGACTGCCATGAAATGGTACAGGACCGCAAAGGACTCTTGTACCTATTGACCAACCACACTGCCAATAATGTGTTGGTTTACAACACTTCTGGCGCCTTAGTAAACAGCTGGGGAAACGAATATCCAGGCGCACACGGACTGAGTATTCACGATGAAAACGGCACAGAATTCTTGTATATTTCAGACAACAACAGGCATGAGGTGATCAAAACAACCCTAGATGGAAAAGTGGTTCAAATTTTTCCCTTTCCTGTAGAAAGTGAGAAGTATCTTAGCCCCTCTGAGTATATTCCTACGGAAACTTGTGTGGCCGCAAACGGCGATGTCTTCGTGGCAGACGGCTATGGCGCACAATACATCCTTCACTACAATGCCAAAGGCGAACTTTTAAACGTATTTGGCGGAAAAGGGACGGAAAAACACCAGTTTTTAAATGCCCATGGCATTTGTATTGACACTAGAAGCAAAAACCCCAGCCTGCTCATTACTGAAAGACAGGGAAACGAACTAAAACGTTTTGACCTCAACGGGAATTTTTTAAGCACCACCCATTTACCAGGGGCATATATATGCAGGCCAGTCATTCACGAGCAAGAAGTGTATCTGGCCACTATTTGGTCTGGTGATGGGGCCGCCAATAGTGGTTTTATAGCTATTTTAGATCGAGACAATAAACTTACTTCTGCTCCTGGTGGTATAGCACCTTCTTACAATGAAGCGGGTGAGCTGCAAAAAATGCGCCAAGGTTTAAAAGTTTTTAAACACCCCCATGATGTTTGTGTAGACAAAGACCACAATGTTTATGTAACCCAATGGAATGCCGGAAAAACATATCCTATTAAACTCATAAGGATATGAGAAGTCTCTGTCTAATAAGGGAAAAACACTTTGTCTTAGTAGGGTGTATTGTGGTTGGTTTGCTGAGTTGCTTAGTGGGTTGTAAACAAGCGACTGACCAGTCAGTGACACTTAGCAGCTCCAAGACTTTTCAACTCTCTAATCCCCTGATTATAACAAAAAAAAAACTCTTTAAAGACAGTACAACAGTCCGGCTGGAGCGCCCTTATCCTGGCGCTATTTTATGGTTTCAATCAGAAGGAATAAATACCCAACTTAACAGTACACCAAAGGCGTATTCCTCCCCTATTATACTTAGTGAAAACACTAAATTACTTGCCTACGCCACGCATCCAGACTATAAAACCAGCGATACCGTGGCTTTAGAGGTATACAAAATAAAGCAACCTTTGAATCAAGCACAAATAAGTGTTTTTCCTCCGGCAAACGACGCTTATCCTGGAAAAGGAGCAGCCACCCTAATCAATAGTACTAAAGGGCCGCTGTCTTTTAGAAATAGTGAAGAATGGTTGGGCTTTAACCAACCGGTTGTAAGGATAGATTTGGTGTTTGAAAAAGCCATTGTCATGAATAAGGTGTATATCAGTAGCTTGATTGATCAAGATGCATGGATTTTTCCACCCACAAACATTATTGTAAAACACAATAATACCGCTATTGGAACACTTTATAATAAGGAAGCAGGTCAACCATTGATGGCCCAATTAAAAACTTTTATAGTAGATATTCCAATTAAAAGCTACACCCAACTCTCTATTGAAATAGCAGCCTTAAATAATATTCCTGAATGGCATCCTGGAAAGGGAACACAATCTTGGCTTTTTATAGATCAAATACTCGTAGAATAATATGTTTTTAATATTTCAACAAGTCAACATCTTTGGGGTTTTTCAACTGTTAAGCGTCCATTTTTTAGCCCTTTGTGGCAACTTTCAATTATTGAATTTCAACCTTTGGCAAATGATGGGAAATTTTCACCCACTTTTGGTGCATTTACCCATTGGTATTTTTCTATTTGGTTTTGCGTTGGAGTGTTTTAGTAGGTTTAAGAAAATACCGTTACCACAACAAATTAGCGCATTTACCTTAGCTACTGCAGCAGGTTTTGCACTCTTCTCTGTTATCTCAGGTTTACTTTTAGCCCAGGATGGGGCTTACAACCAAGATAACTTGTCCTTACATAGAAACATGGGAATAGCCTTTACCCTAGGGGCATTTGGCTTGCTTTTCATACAACAATATAAAGCTGTTTGGACCACTAAAGCATTCCTTCCCCTCTATGCTATATTGGTGCTTTTATTGAGTATTACTGGGCATTACGGCGGAAACATGACCCATGGTGAAGGCTTCTTATTTGGGCAAAATGATTCCAGCTCAAGCCTTTCCATTGCCTCATTGGAAAATACCATGGTTTATAACGATTTGGTGAAGCCTGTGTTGGACCTTAAATGTGTGGCCTGTCACAACGAAAAAAAAACAGAGGGTGGTCTATTGATGACATCGCCAGAATGGCTGCTAAAAGGTGGGGAACATGGTCCCATTTTTCCAACAAATAAAGATACTTTAGGTACCCTTCTTACCAGAGTACATTTACCCTTAGAGGAAAAAGAGCATATGCCACCAAAATCCAAAAAGCAACTCAGCAGTCAGGAAATAGTCCTGTTAGAATGGTGGATTCAAAACAAAGCCTGTTTTGACTGCAGTACAGCTAATTTAGAAGCCAATGAAAAAGTGGCGTTGGCATTGCAATCCTTTCTAGAAGACAACAGTCCTATTAAACAATGGGAGAAAACTATAGATCCTGTGCCACAAGATTGGATCCTCGCATTAGCCTCCAAAGGAATTACGGCCTATCCAATTACTTTTGGACACCCTATGGTAATAGTCAACGCAAGAGGGAAACAAAATCTGACTAAAAAAGACTTTAAACTCCTGAAAAAATACCAAGAAAATATTGTAGAAATAAACTTGGGTGCTAGCAATATGAATGACACTTTAGCGGTGTTTTTGAAAAACTTTGAGCATCTTTTGAAATTGCAAATTCCACAAACCCCAATTACAGACAAAGGGATGGAATACGTAAAATCTCTAGACCATCTGTTGACCATAAATGCTTTTGCCACCAATGTGACCAGCAAATCATTAGATATCATTAGTGAAATAAATACCTTAGAAAACGCCTACCTCACAGACACGCAAATCAATAAAAATACAATGGAGGCCTTTGTGGCTAAAAACGGAAAGCTACGCTTGCATTATATCTCTGAAGACACTTTTGCCCAAACCGCATTAGACCCGCCTACTATTTTATCCAAAACAGATTTTTTTAGAGATTCTCTAGCCATAGAAATGGCCTATGTGTTTGAAAATGCAAGTCTCTTTTACACCCTGGATGGAAGTACTCCTGACACGACTAGTATAAAATACAACCGTCCTTTTTCCATAGACAAGACTACCGTTCTAAAAGCGGTTACTTATATGGAGGGATGGGGACTAAGTGCCGTGGCAGAGGCAGATTTTAAAAAGTCTAATATAGATTATTCAAAGGTGGAGCTTTTGGAAATACCCAATGAAAAATACACCGCTAATGGAGGGAAATCACTGGTGGATTTAAAAAGAGGTTCTACCAATTTTGTAGACGGCATGTGGCTTGGATTTGAAGGGAAAAACAGCGAGGCAATACTCACATTAAGCAAAAGTGAAAAAGTGAATTCAATGGCAGTTGGAACCTTGTCTGCTCCTGCAAGTTGGATTTTTTACCCTATTGGTCTAGAAATCTTCAGCAGTAACAATGGGATTGATTATAAAAAAATAGCCCAACAAAGTTATTCTCCTGAGGAGCCAAACAACGACGTTAAAAAGAAATTTTTGGAAATCTCTTTTCCTGAAGTTGCCGCCACCCATCTAAAGGTAGTGGTGAAAAGCCCCCTTAAAAATCCTGAATGGCACCCCAACCCAGGAGGCAAAAGCTGGATTTTTATAGATGAAATTATTGTAGACTAGTGTTTGCAATTGACTAAATTATAGTATGTGGCATTTTTTTTACTGAAAAGTTTAATGTTAATTATAATCTAGCTCATATTATTATATGGTATCGGATATCTAATAATTATCATAACTTGATTGTATTAAATTTTTAGAGCTATTCATAAATCTCCAATAATATCTCTTTGGTAACAGATGTTACAAAGCAGCCATCATATTTTCCTTACTTTTGACAAAAATATTTAAATGGATTTTATTTTAGACCCTTGGCCGTGGTATGTATCCGGCCCTCTTTTTGCTTTAGTCATGCTTAGCCTTACTGTCTTTGGAAAAAACTTTGGCATGTCTTCTAACCTCAGAACACTATGTGCCATTGGTGGTGCAGGGAAATGGGCTTCCTTCTTTAAGTTTGATATTAAAACCCAAAAATGGAACTTGGTAGTGGTATTAGGTGCCATTATTGGTGGGTATATTGGAAGCCACTTCCTCCAAAACCAACCAGACATTGCCATAAGCGCGTCTACCATAGAAGCACTACAACAGATGGGTTTTCAAGACCCTGGAGCCAGTATATTGCCTCCTGAACTCTTTAGTCTAGACGCTTTAAGCCAACCTAAAACCTTATTTATGCTTATTCTAGGCGGCTTTTTAGTTGGTTTTGGCACCCGCTACGCGGGCGGCTGCACCTCAGGACATGCTATTAGCGGGTTGAGTAACCTACAATTACCATCTCTAGTGGCCGTTATTGGGTTTTTCATCGGAGGCCTTATCATGACACATTTAATTTTACCCCAATTATTCTAGACTATGAAATATTTAAAATTTTTATCGGTAGGTATTTTCTTTGGTATCTTATTGGTTAAATCCGAAGCAGTTTCCTGGTTTAGAATATTTGAAATGTTCCGTTTTGAATCTTTTCATATGTACGGAATTATAGGCAGCGCTGTAGTACTTGGTGCTATTGGAATTGCGCTAATTAAAAAATTCAACGTTAAAGATCTTTCTGGTCATGCTATTGAAATCCCAAACAAAGCTAAAAACTACACCTCAGCAATTATTGGAGGTTCTATTTTTGGACTGGGATGGGCGCTAGCAGGTGCCTGCCCTGGCCCCATGTATGTTCTGGTGGGAACAGGTGCTATAAGCATCTTTGTCGTTATTGGAGCAGCGCTTTTAGGTACTTTTGTATATGGACTTCTAAGAGATAAATTACCCCATTAAAACTTGATTAGTACGCAAATAAAAAGCCCCTTAAAAGGGGCTTTTTTTATAATGAGTGTGTGGGTAAATTACCTTCTTGCTACACAATCTCCGCCTGAATGCCTGCGTCTAAAATACCCTGACAAGCAGACTTTAGCTTTTCAATTGGACCTGTTTTAACCGTGCACTTTCCTTTAAAGTGAATAATTAGAGTACACTGCTGGGCTTGTTCACTAGAATGCTTACACACCCTGATTAGGGTGTTAATGACATGATCAAAGGTGTTCACCTCATCATTAAAAACAATGAGCTCACTGTCCTTTTCAACCGCCTCTAAAGTATCATGAGAAGATTCCTGTTGTTCCTTCATACCTTAAAAATATAAAAAATTAAACAGATTTAAAAACAGCCGCTACCCAGTCATTCTTCTCTGTATGGCTTTGATATTCCATTCCTAAAGAAGCACATTTTTCTTTAATCATGCCTAAATCTTGGTCGTAAAAACCACTCAAAAGCAGGTATCCGCCTGTGGCTAAATGATCCTTATAGACTGCCATATCGTTCAACAAAATATTTCTATTGATGTTGGCCAAAAATATATCGTAGGACTTTTCTTTTAATGCATGAGATCCTAAGAAAGAAACATCTCCTTCATATACGTTAATGAAAGGTACCTTATTTCTTTCTACATTCTCTAAGGCATTTAAAAAGCACCAATGGTCAATATCTACGGCGTCTACCGCTGTAGCACCTTTCATGGCAGTAAGGATCGCTAATACACCAGTACCACTCCCCATATCCATGACTTTCTTATCCTGACAATCCAGCTGTAAAATGGCACCCAACATCATGTGTGTAGTCTCATGGTGTCCCGTGCCAAAACTCATCTTTGGTTCAATAACAATATCATAAGTAACGTCTGGGGCCTCATGAAAAGGTGCTCTGACCACACAATGATTGTCTACCTGTATTGGAGAAAAATTAGCTTCCCAATTAGCGTTCCAATTTTCTTGAGGAATATCTTTTAGAGTATATGAAAAAGAAAAACCTTCATAATCATAAACCGCTAAACCCTCCAACAAAGAAAGACGCCAAAAAGCAGTGTTAATATATGCGATCACTCCCGTAGACGTTTCTTCAAAACTTTCAAATCCCAAAGAGCCTAATTCCGCTATAAGCAAATCTGATGCGGGCTGTAATGGAGTCACTTCAAAGTGACAAGCAGTGTAGTCTAAGGTCATAATTAGTTGAAAGCGTTCACAATAGCAGCAAAATCTGAAGCAACAAGCGCTGCTCCACCAATTAGACCGCCATCTACATCTGGCTTAGAGAAAATCTCTACCGCATTGGCAGGTTTCACGCTTCCTCCATAAAGGATAGACACTTCCTGAGCAATCGCATCATTGTACGCTATAGCAATGGTTTTTCTAATAAAATGGTGCATTTCTTGTGCTTGTTCTGCAGAAGCAGTCTCCCCAGTTCCTATGGCCCAAACAGGCTCGTATGCTAAAATGATTTGTGACCAAGCAGTTTCTGGTAAACTGAATAAGGCATTTTTTAACTGATGCTCCACTACATTGAAGTGATTGCCTGATTTTCTATCTGCCAATTCCTCACCAAAACAAAACATGACTTGTAATCCTTTGTCAATGGCTTGTTTTGTTTTCTTTTCTAAAATAGCATCTGTTTCTCCAAAATAGCTTCTGCGTTCAGAATGTCCTAAAATAACTGTTTTAATACCCACCGCTGTGAGCATGTCTGCAGATATTTCTCCTGTATAGGCACCTGAATCTGCGAAATGCATGTTTTGTGCAATCACTTCAATAGGAGTGGTCGCTGCGGTATCTAAGGCTGCCGTTAAGTTTACAAAGGTAGGTGCCACCATAACAGAAACGTCAGACGCTAGTGTCAATCCTTTTAAATCCTCAATTAAAAGCTGTGTGTCTTTTAAATCATTATTCATTTTCCAGTTTCCGGCTACAATTTTCTTTCTCATAATTATGTTAATTGGTTGTATTGAATTCTAATAATTCAAAGTCATTATAATGTCTCTTTTGTGTAATTGTTCCATGTTCTACTACTAAAATTGCAGGATTAGAACGCACTATTGTTTTTAAGGTAGTTTGATCCGTAAAATAAAAATCAAAACCAAGCCCATATTTTTCTATCACCTCTGCTGCCTGTGCTTCTGAAGAAGCAGACATGCCAATCACTTCATAACCTGCATTGTGGGCTTTTAAAGTAGCTTGAGCTACTTTTTCAAAAGCTTGGGGATTGCTTTTGGCTAAATCATACGCCACAACCATCACCAGCTTAGGTACCATCATTAATGACTCTGTCTGATCTACCCCTTCCTGCTCTATGGTAAAATCGTGTATAGGGGGTACATAACCCTCTTGGATTTTTTCTGTGGTAACTCTTAAAAAGGTACCGTCTACATTGGGATATTCCTTTTGTGTCGTAATAACTTTTTCTGCGCCATTGACTTCAAAAACCCATTGGTATTCGTAAATAGATTTAGGTGCATTGTCAGGGACAGACATTCCAGATGGGATATGTACGCCTATTTTATAGGGTCTAAAATCTATGGCTGGTAGGTGTTGCAACACCCAGAAACCAAAGGAAACAGCACCTAAAAAACTCAAAACCACCACTCCCTTGGTCCATGAGGTTGGTAGTAAAATATTCAAATATTTTTTCCCTGAAAAAAGCAGTAAAATCAAGATTAGTAAAATAATGTCTTTGGTAAAAGACTCCCAGGGGGTTAATTTTATAGCGTCTCCAAAACACCCGCAATCTGTAACTTTATTAAAATAGGCAGAGTAAAAAGTTAAAAAAGTGAAGAAAACAATCATGGACAATAAACTCCATAAGGTGAATTTCAATTGATAACCCAGTAGTAAAAACACCCCTAAAAGCACTTCAAATACAACCACAAAAAAAGCGATTGCAAGGGCAAATGGCATTAGTACAGGTAAATCTAAAACACCTAGACTAAAATACTCTTCCAATTTAAAGGAAAAACCCACTGGATCATTCAGCTTTATAAAACCGCTGACTAAGAATAAAACCCCTACAAGGATTCTAGATAAATGCGTGATATATTTCATAAATGATCTATTAAGATTCTAAATGAATCAATGCAAAGACAGCATAATTAAGCATATCTTGATAATTAGCATCTATTCCTTCGCTGACGAGTGTTTTACCTTGATTGTCTTCAATTTGCTTAACCCTGAGTAGTTTTTGTAGAATAAGGTCTGTAAGTGAGCTCACCCTCATATCTCTCCAAGCCTCTCCATAATCATGGTTTTTTGCCTCCATAAGAGATTTGGTCAGTGCTATTTGCTTGTCATAGGCTGCTAAGGCTTGGGTCACATCCATATCTGGCTGCTCCACAGTACCTTTTTCCATTTGTACAAGTGCCATGACAGAATAATTAATGATGCCCATAAATTCAGAAATCTCACCCTCTGCCACCCTCTGTTCTGTGTTTTGTTGAAGCCCTCGGATCCTTTGCGCTTTTATAAATAGCTGATCCGTCAAGGAAGGAAGTCTTAAAATACGCCATGCAGCACCATAGTCAGACATCTTTTTTTCAAAGAGGTCTCTACACATTTTAATCACTGCATTATATTGGTCCGAGGTATTGGCCATGTCTTTAGTTAATTTGCGTAAATTTCGCACAAATAATTAAACCCAACAACCCTATCCCTTTGAATCTTAAGATCTCATGGCAAAAAACACAAATTCTGGTCCTACAGTTCCCTTTTCATTAAATTGTAAGGGGAATTTAATTTTTTTAGACAGTCCAAAAATAATGGGTGTGCTCAATATTACCCCAGATTCTTTTTACGATGGAGGGCGCTATAAAGAAGAAAAAGCCGTATTGGACCAGGTAGATAAAATGTGCACACAGGGCGCTACTTTTATAGATATTGGTGCTTACAGCTCGAGACCAGGCGCTGCAGAAGTTTCTGAAGCAGAAGAGCAGAAAAGACTGTATCCCATACTACAAGCTATTCTAAAGCGGTTTCCAGACGCGCTTTTATCTATTGACACTTTTAGAAGTGGTATTGCAAAGGCCGCTGTAGAAATAGGGGCTGCCATGATCAATGACATATCTGCAGGACAATTAGACCCTGAGATGATTCCAACTGTAGGAAAACTAGGGGTGCCATATGTGATGATGCATATGAGAAGTACCCCAAAAGACATGCAAGAGCATACCCATTACGATCACTTTTTACAAGAAATCCTTAGCTACTTTTCTCAGAAAATTGACAGCGCTAAAAAACACCAAATCACAGATATAATCATAGATCCAGGCTATGGCTTTGCTAAAACCACCCAGCAAAACTTTGAACTACTCAGGGAAAGTCAGTTATTAAACACTTTTGGTGTTCCTGTATTGACCGGACTGAGTCGCAAATCCATGATTTACAAAACATTAAATGCAACTGCAGAAGAGGCCCTTAACGGTACTACTGCCCTTCACATGCAAGCACTCCTCAATGGAAGTTCTCTGTTAAGGGTGCACGACGTAGCCGCTGCTAAAGAATGTATCCTTTTATATGAAGCCCTTCAAAAGGCTTAAAAAACAAACCAACTCTAGGGTATTTATATTCTAATTAGCTATTTTTACAAAAAAGTATCCTTTGGAATTTTTCAATTTTCTTGAATTTAAAATTACTGACGCCATAGATATTCTCTTGGTGGCCTTATTGCTTTTTTATATTTATAAATTGGTGAGAGGCACCGTTGCCATAAATATTTTTATTGGTATAGTGATGGTGTGGGGACTTTGGAAACTCACAGAGTTACTTGAAATTAAAATGATTTCAAATATCATCGGAGGATTCATGAATATTGGTCTCATTGCACTGATCATTGTTTTCCAACAAGAGATCAGAAAGTTTTTACTCATGTTAGGATCTACTAATTTAGCCAACAAACGCTCCTACTTAAAACGCTTTAAATTTTTAAAGCAAGACCTACAGCCACTGGAGACTGATATTAAAGCAGTAGTAGCAGCGCTAGAAAAAATGAGTCAAACCAAAACGGGGGCCCTATTGGTCTTTGAAAAAAACAACTCTTTGGATTTTGTGAGACAATCTGGAGACCGCATGAATATAGAATTGAGCCAACCAATTATTGAAAGCATTTTCTATAAAAACAGTCCACTTCACGATGGAGCCGCAATTATAGAGAACAATTATATTGTAGCGACTCGAGCCATATTACCGGTATCTGATGAAAGAACCATTCCACTTAGGTTTGGTCTCAGACACAGAGCTGCTGTAGGTATTACTGAAAAAACCGATGCCTTAGCATTGGTGGTGTCTGAAGAGACTGGAGCCATTTCTTATATTAAAAATGGTGGGTTTATTTTATTTAAGAACAGCATAGAATTAGAACAACTGCTTCGCAGCGACCTCAGCCAATAGTCTTTTCCCTAAAGCGCTTTCACAACTTTATTATTCCACTACAGCTACAGATAAAAACTGCGCTTCATAAAGGTTTTTGTAATAACCCCCTTTTTTGAGCAGTGCCTCATGAGTGCCTTGTTCCACAATCACTCCTGCGTCCATTACCAGAATATTAAAGGCCTTTTGAATGGTCGCTAATCTGTGTGCAATCACTATGGAAGTCCTTCCCTTTGTAATGGTATCTGTAGCCTTTTGAATGAGTTGCTCTGAGGCACTGTCTATAGAAGAAGTGGCTTCATCTAAGACCAATATAGAGGGTTTGGTCACATAAGCCCTTAGAAAGGCAATTAGCTGCCTTTGGCCACTCGAAAGCATTCCCCCGCGTTCCTTTACATTAAACTGATACCCTCCTGGTAAGCTCTCAATAAAATCATGAACGCCAATTTCTTTAGCCGCAGCTTCTATTTCGGAAAGACTAACTTCAGAATTTCCCAAAGAAATGTTGTTTTCAATAGTGTCCGCAAAGAGAAACACGTCTTGTAATACAACGGCAATATGACTTCTAAGTCCCTTTAGGGACAACGCATTAATGTTATGGCCGTCAATAGAAATACGGCCAGATTGAATGCCATAAAAACGATTTAATAGATTTATAATCGTAGACTTACCAGCACCAGTTGCGCCTACTATAGCAAGTGTTTCTCCTTTAGAAACTTCAAAAGAAATCCCTTTGAGTACAGCTTCCTCTGGGAGGTAACCAAAAACAACATTTTCAAAAGCAATGGCGCCTTCCATTTGAGCTAAGTCAATAGATCCCCCTGTTTCTGTTTGGTCTTGGGTATCTAAAATTTTAAATACCCTTGCAGCAGCGACCATCCCCATTTGTAATGTATTGAACTTATCTGCTATTTGTCTCAGTGGCCTAAAAAGCATCTCTGACAACAAAATAAATGTGAATATAGTCCCGTATTCATTGGCGCTAATACCAGAAATATTTTGAAGGCCGCCGTACCATACAATCATACCTATTGTAATAGAAGAAACTATGTCTGCTACTGGAAAAAAAACAGAGTTATACCACACGGTCTTTAACCAAGCTTTGGTGTGCTTCTCATTAATTTGTTCAAAGGCTTTTTTCTCTGCAGACGCCCTATTAAAAAGCTGTACTATTTTCATTCCAGAAATACGCTCTTGAACAAATGAATTCAGTTGTGCAACCTGAGCCCTCACCTCTGTAAAGGCTCCTTTCATAGCCCTTTGAAACAATCTTGTTGCGTATAAAATAATAGGCAGCACGGCAAATACGATTAAAGATAGCCTCCAATTTAAATAGAGCATCACTCCACCTACTACAAACATTTTAAGTAAATCTGACACAATAACAAAAAATCCTTGAGAGAATATCTCACCTATTCGCTGCATGTCTGCTACAGCTCTGGTCACCAATATCCCAATGGAAGATGTGTCAAAATAAGCCATTTTAAAATGCGTCATATGATCAAATAGCTTCACCCTTACATCCCTAATGACAGACTCTCCAAGCCAATTGGCAAAATAGTTAAAAGTGAGTTGGCTCATTACCTCCCCTATTAATACGGCAAGTAATATGAGGGTGAGGTGTAGGAGCTTTTCGGCATCGGCCATTTTAATGGCCTCATCTACCAAAACCCCTACCAAAACTGGTCTCAATACCGCAAATGCAGAAAGTACAACTGCAGCAAACGCTACCCCATAAAAAGTGAATGCGTAAGGATTGGTATATTGCAACAATCGCTTAAACAGTTTTTTGTCGAATGCTTTTCCGCTTTGTTTATGATCAGACATAAATGTTTTCTGGGTAATTTATCTGGGTTAAATATAAACCTTTCGCTGGCACTGATGGCCCAGCCTTACTTCTTGACTTGGTCTCTAGAAGAAGTGGAATATCTGTCACTGGCCGCTTTCCTGTACCAATTTCTAAAAGAGTTCCCACAATTGCGCGAACCATATTTCGTAAAAATCGATTGGCTGTTATGGTAAAAACCAATTGTCCTTTTGTAGCTACCCACTTTGCGTGGGTGATGTCACAAATAAAAGTATGTACATCTGAATTGGACTTTGAGAAACACTCAAAATCTTTTTCTCCCAATAACATCTGTGCCGCTTTATTCATTGATTGAATATCAAGGGGCTGAAATACATAATGGGCTCCATGATGTTGAAAGGGGTCTTTTTGATTGACCACTATGTACTCATAAGTCCTACTGGTAGCGGTAAAACGGGCATGGGTTTCTTGGGTAACTGCCAATATCTGATCAATTGAAATATCTGCAGCTAGAAAGGCGTTCAGCCTATCCTTGATGATTTGCTTGTCAAAGCCTAATTCTGTGTCAAAATGAGCAACCATCTTTTTAGCGTGTACACCAGCGTCTGTTCGTCCCGCACCCATTAATTCTATTGGTGTAGCCAATAACAGTGAAAATGCCTGTTCCATTTTTTCTTGGACACTAGAGGCATTCGGTTGCTTTTGCCAACCGTGGTAGTCTGTTCCTAGATATGAAAAGTGTACAAAATATCTCAACGCAATCTCTTACTTTTGTGTGCAAATATACCGTATAGCCACTTGAATTTACTTTAAATGAAAAAAATTTTACTGCTTTCAGATACCCACTCACATATAGACGAGAGAATATTACATTTTGTGTCCGAGGCAGACGAGGTATGGCACGCTGGGGATATTGGGGACTTGGCGGTAACAGATGCTATAGCTGCTTTAAAACCCCTAAGGGCAGTTTACGGAAATATAGATGACCACAAAGCCAGAAGCACCTTCCCCTTGGATTTAAAATTTGACTGTGAGGGTATGAAAGTGTGGATCACTCATATTGGTGGTTATCCAGGCAAATACAACCAACGTATTAGAGCTGAAATAAAACAAAGTGCCCCACAAATATTTATTGCAGGGCACTCACATATATTAAAAGTACAGTGGGATAAATCCATTCAATGCATGCACCTAAATCCTGGAGCTTGCGGCGTATCTGGCTTTCACCATATGAGAACCATGCTGCGTTTTTCTATTGACCAAGGTACTTTAAAAGATTTAGAGGTCATTGAATTGGGTTTGAGGGGAAAAAAGTCATAAAAAAACCCGGGTAACAAGCCCGGGTTTTACGCACTAATACTACTAAGATGTTAGGTTTAACGTAAACGATCGACAGATTTTACGAGATCTTCGTCCTTTTTTATGGCTTTATTGGCCACAGATAAAAAAACGATAGAAATAATAGGAACAAACATCCCAATACCCTTCTCAGAAAGAAAACTTTCTCCAGATAAACTTAGCCATCGGTAAACGAAAAATCCTAGTAAAAAAAAGTTTAATATGATGTTTAATCGGTTCATTACAAACTGATTAATTCGCTTTTTATAGGAAAAAACACTTATTAAAGTAAGTGTTACAAACAAGATGAACGTACCTTTATTTAAGGCGTTTGCTAAAGTAAAGATAGTGTTTTCAGACACTTCAGCAACGATATTCACAAAAAAAACAGCGAATAAATTTACTGCAGCTACTATAAATAAATAAAATGATTGTATTCTTTGTATCATATAAGATGCATTCTTGTTTGGTCACAAAAATAGTGGTCTTTTTTAAGTTTTAAAGAGAATATTAATTTTTATTTGTATTATTGTAATGTGATTCAGTTATAGAGATAATCACACTTACCTCTGGGAAGTTCTTTTTCCCATTTTCAATTATTTACAACAATTACTTATCTCAAGTATCCACCTATTTATATTATTGAATGTTTGAAATTTCAAAACTAAAAACCATGAAGCTTCCAGAGCTTCAGGAAATTGCAAAAGGATTAAAGGTTCCTAAGTTTAAAACCTTAAAAAAAATAGATTTAGTATATCAGATTTTAGACCTTCAGGCCACAAACCCTAAGGCTGTAGTTGCTGTTGCAACACCAGTTCTAGAGGGAAAAACAGATGATGTTTTATCTAAAAGCAATTCTGAAGCCGTTACTGAAACCACTAAAGAAGCGTCTGTAAATGCTGAAGTAGTTAGAAGAAAACCAAATCCAAGACCTAGGAAACCTAAAGAAGAAAACGATCAGGTATCTTTTAAAGTGGCGACTCAATCATCAGATAAAACTACAGAAGCTACGGCCAGACCAGAGAGAACCAAGCCCGAGGGAATCCCAAACAAAAAGTCACCTGAAGCTGAGGAGCAAAATAACGGAAGGATTCAAAGCAACCGCCCCAATAGAAGACCAGAAGGTAAGCAGAACAACAGGGAAGCTAGACCAACTGAAAAATCTACAGAGCAAAGGAACCATCCCCAACATGCGCCCAAACAGCAAAACAGAAAAAATCCCAATCAAAACCGTCCAGAAAAAAACTTTAATTTCGACAAAGAATTAAAGAATAGGTACAAGGATCCTGACTATGAATTTGACAGTATCATTGCCTCTGAAGGGGTTTTAGATATTATGCAGGATGGATATGGTTTCTTGAGATCTTCTGATTACAACTACCTATCTTCTCCAGATGATATATACGTATCTCAATCTCAGATAAGACTGTTCGGTTTAAAGCCAGGAGATACTGTATTGGGAGAAGTAAGACCTCCAAAAGAAGGTGAAAAGTATTTCCCACTCATCAAAGTAAATAAAATTAATGGACAAGACCCACAAGTCGTTAGAGACCGTGTAGCTTTTGAGCATTTGACCCCTTTATTTCCAGAAGAAAAATTCAAACTATCTGAAAGACAGAGTAATATATCCAATAGAATCATAGATTTATTTTGCCCTATAGGTAAAGGTCAAAGAGGAATGATTGTAGCCCAACCTAAAACGGGTAAGACCATGCTTCTTAAAGACATTGCTAACGGAATTGCAGCCAATCATCCTGAGGTGTACCAACTTATCTTGTTAATAGATGAACGCCCTGAGGAAGTGACAGACATGCAGCGAAATGTAAAAGGAGAGGTCATAGCTTCTACTTTTGATAAGGAAGCCACAGAACATGTAAGGGTGGCTAATATTGTTTTAGAAAAAGCGAAACGATTGGTAGAATGTGGCCATGATGTGGTGATTCTTTTAGATTCAATCACCAGATTAGCCAGAGCCTACAATACCGTTCAACCTGCCTCAGGTAAGGTGCTCAGTGGAGGGGTAGACGCCAACGCACTACACAAACCAAAAAGATTCTTCGGAGCCGCTAGAAACATTGAAAATGGGGGTTCTCTTACTATTATAGCCACTGCTTTAACAGAGACTGGATCTAAAATGGACGAGGTGATTTTTGAAGAGTTCAAAGGAACAGGTAATATGGAACTTCAATTAGATAGAAAAATATCTAACAGAAGAATTTTCCCTGCCATTGACCTTACCTCTTCTAGTACACGTAGAGATGACCTCTTATTAGACGAGCAAACAGTGCAACGTATGTGGATCATGCGCAAATACCTTGCAGACATGAACCCTGTTGAAGCCATGGAGTTTATTGAGCAGCGCTTTAAACAAACTAAAAACAACGAGGAGTTCTTATTGACCATGAATCAATAATCACTTCTGATAAATATATTAAAACGCCGCGGATTTCTCCGCGGCGTTTTTTTTTACCTGTGACACCCTTAAGTAGGGCACAAAAAAAGCCTGTGGTATTGAAAAATACCACAGGCGTATAAGGTAAAACGAGTAAGAGATCTCTACTTAAAGAGTCGCTACTTGTTTGGTTAACTTACTCTTCAAGTTAGAAGCTTTGTTAGAATGAATGATATTGCGTTTCGCCAACTTATCAATCATAGAAATTACAGATGGAAGCATCTCTAAAGCTGCTTTCTTATCTTCTTCTAAACGTAATTTCTTAAGGGCGTTACGCATGGTCTTGTGCTGGTACTTGTTACGTAAACGCACCGCCTCGTTTCTTCTAATTCTCTTTAATGCAGACTTGTGATTAGCCATAGTTTTAATTTGTAATTGTTATGAATGTTACCATTCGCTTTTGTAGTCCGTAGGGGAATCGAACCCCTGTTACCAGGATGAAAACCTGGCGTCCTAACCCCTAGACGAACGGACC
>ERZ888423.512-NODE-512-length-39031-cov-14.728371_pt1 | contig 39031 bp, 22 predicted proteins | sample MGYA00520523_ERZ888423 | MGnify/ENA primary metagenome ERZ888423 (study PRJEB32303, sample SAMEA104408611) | aquatic metagenome | biome: Brackish water; feature: Pelagic; material: water | place: Baltic Sea | collected 2014-06-08T10:24:00 | depth 30,27 m ... | reverse complement strand
GCGCGCCGGTCTCGACCTGCTGCAGGGCCACCGAGAGTGCGGTGTCGTAGTCCTCAGCCTTGATCAGGTTGCGGAACCTCGCCGAGCCGGTGATGTTCGTACGTTCCCCGATGTTCACGAACAGCGAATCGGCGGTGACATTGAGCGGCTCCAGGCCGGAGAGCCGGGTGGCCACCTCGATCTGCTTCACCTGCCGTGGCGGCGTGCCCTCGACCACGCGGGCAATCTCGGCGATGTGCGGCGGTGCCGTTCCGCAGCAACCACCGACCAGGTTGACCAGGCCGGACTCGGCGAACTCAGCGAGATAGCCGGCCTGCCGCTCCGGGGACTCCTCGTACTCGCCAAAAGCGTTGGGCAGGCCGGCATTCGGGTAGCAGGAGATGAAGGTGTCTGCGATCCGCGAGAGCTCGGCGATATAGGGCCTCATCTCCGGCGCGCCCAGGGCGCAGTTGAGGCCCACGGCGATCGGCTTCGCGTGCCTGATCGAATTCCAGAAAGCTTCGGTGACCTGACCGGACAACGTCCGCCCGGAAGCGTCGGTGATGGTGCCTGAGATAATGACCGGCCACCGGCGTCCGCGGTCCTCGAACAGCGTCTCGAGGGCGAATACCGCCGCCTTGGCGTTCAGCGAATCGAAGATCGTCTCGACGATGAACAAGTCGGAGCCGCCGTCGATCAGGCCGTTGGCAGCGTCGAGGTAGCCGGCCACCAGCTGGTCGTAGGAGACGTTGCGGGCCCCGGGGTCGTTGACGTCCGGCGAGATCGACGCGGTCCGCGTGGTCGGCCCGATGGCACCGGCGACGTACCGGGGCTTGTCCACAGTGCTGAACTCGTCGCAGACCGCTCGAGCCAGGGCCGCGCCCGCGTAATTGAGTTCGTAGGCCAGTTCTGCCATGCCGTAGTCGGCCAGCGACACCGCGTTCGAGTTGAACGTATTCGTCTCCAGGATGTCCGCGTCCGCCTCGAGGTACTCGCGGTGGATCCCGGCGATGATGTCCGGCTGCGTCAGCGTGAGCAGGTCGTTGTTGCCCTGAAGCGCCGTCGGCCACTCGATGAACCGCTCGCCGCGGTAGCCGACCTCATCCGGCCGGTCCCGCTGGATCGCCGTGCCCATCGCGCCGTCGATCACCATGATCCGCCGGCGCAGAGTTGCCGTCAGCTCATCGGTGCAGTCGGGGCGGATATTTGCCTCAAAACGGTTATCTTCCGGGGCACCCATCGGAATCCTTCCTCAACGGAAGGCGTCCTTAACTCCGCCGAGCGTGGCGGATACCAGGGGACCTCTGGTCTCCTGAATAGCCGTTGCAACGCCTCTCGACCGTCGTAGTCTACGCCGTCACCCCTATCGACGTCAGCTTGCCACCGTGACACTTTCCGGCTGATTGCAGCGACAGGGCTTACGCTGGTCCGGTGACGTCGTGGAACCTTAGTGGCGCTCAAGGCTCCGCCCTGCCCGACCTCCAGAACACCATCATCGTTGCGGCATTCGAGGGCTGGAACGACGCCGGCGACGCCGCCAGCGACGCCCTGGAGCACCTCGACGCCATCTGGGAGGCACAGCCGATCGTCGAGATCGACGACGAGGCGTACTTCGACTATCAGGTGAATCGGCCGGTTATCCGCCAGATCGATGGTGTTACCCGCGAGTTGGTGTGGCCCTCCATGCAGATTTCGCACTGCCGGCCACCCGGTTCAGACCGAGACATAGTGCTCATGCATGGGGTGGAGCCCAACATGCGCTGGCGCAGTTTCTGCGCCGAATTGCTGGGGATCGCCGACAAACTCAACGTCGATACCGTGGTGATTCTGGGCGCACTGCTGGCCGACACCCCACACACCCGACCTGTCCCGGTCACCGGCGCGGCTTACTCGCCGGAGTCGGCGAAGTTCTTCGGACTGGAGGAGTCCCGCTACGAAGGCCCGACCGGCATCGCAGGGGTCTTCCAGGACGCCTGCGTCGCCGCCGGCATCCCTGCCGTGACCTTCTGGGCGGCGGTACCCCACTACGTCTCCCAACCGCCCAACCCCAAGGCCACCGTGGCTCTGCTGCGTCGCGTCGAGGAGGCGCTGGACATCGAAGTGCCCCTGGCCGACCTGCCGGCGCAGGCCGAGGAATGGGAACTGGCCGTCACCGAGATGACGGCCGACGACGAGGAGATCGCCGACTATGTGGCCGGTTTGGAGGCCCGCGGCGACGCCGAGGTCGATGTCAATGAGGCGTTGTCCAAGGTGGACGGTGACACCCTCGCCGCAGAATTCGAGCGCTATCTGCGCCGCCGGGGCCGATAGTCCGGGGATTCGCCGGTCACGGGATGCGATACCGTTCTCTCAAGACAAATCCACTACCGAAATTCCCAACTACCGAGATTCGAGGTCTCATGAGGCTGGCCATGACCGAGGCCGACACGGCCTTTCGCGACGAGTTGCGTGAATTCTTCACCACCGCGATCCCGGCGGAAATCCGCGAACGCGCGCGCAATGACGCGCTGAACCTTCCCGAGGACATGGTCGTCACCCAGCAGATCCTCAACAAGGCCGGCCTCGCGGTGCCGAACTGGCCGATCGAGTCCGGCGGAAAGGACTGGTCGCCGCTACAGCACCAGATCTGGTCCGACGAAATGCAACTGGCCTACGTGCCCGGACCGCTGAACTTCAACACCAGCATGGTGGGACCGGTGATCGCACAGTTCGGTTCACCAGAGATCAAGGAGCGCTTCCTGCCGGCCACCGCCAACCTCGACATCTGGTGGTGCCAGGGATTCTCGGAACCCGAAGCCGGATCCGACCTCGCGTCACTGCGCACCACGGCGGTGCGCGACGGCGACCACTACATCATCAACGGCCAGAAGACCTGGACCACGCTTGGCCAGTACGCCGATTGGATCTTCCTGCTGGTGCGCACCGACCCCGACGCCCCCAAGAAGCAGGCCGGGATCTCGTTCATCCTCGTCGAGATGAACACGCCGGGCATCACGCTGCGGCCGATCAAGCTCATCGACGGAAGCTTCGAGGTCAACGAGGTGTTCTTCGAGGACGTCCGGGTTCCGGCGAATCAACTCGTCGGTGAGGAGAACGCCGGCTGGAGTTACGCGAAGTTCCTGCTGTCCAATGAGCGAACCGGGATCGCCCGGATCGGCACCACCAAGGCCTGGCTCGCCGAGGCCAAGGAACGCGCCACCAAGACACCGCAGGGCCACGGCACGCTGCTCGACGATCCGCTGTTCGCGGCCCGGGTCGCCGAGGTGGAGGGCGAGTTGCTGGCGCTGGAACTCACCCAGATGCGCGTCAGCGAGGACGAGGCCGGCGGAAAGCCGAACCCGGCTTCGTCGATCCTGAAACTGCGGGGCAGCCAACTGCAGCAGGCCGTCACCGAGTTACTGGTGGAGGTGGCCGGCTCGGATGGCCTTCAGGTCGAGGACGGTGCCCACAACGCCGCGGCCAAGTACCTCAACTATCGCAAGACCTCGATCTACGGCGGCAGCAACGAGGTTCAGCGCAGCATCATCTCCGCCACGATCCTCGGACTTTGAGAACCTAGGACTCCAGGAAGAATCAGGACCCGACATGAACTTTGACCTGACCGAGGAACAGCAGATGCTGTCCGACACCGCGCGGGACGTCCTGGGCCGCAGCTACGACACCGAAAGCCGGAACAAGGCCGTTGACTCTGAACTCGGCTGGAGCCGCGAGGTGTGGCAGCAACTCGCCGAGATCGGCATCCTGGGCCTGGGCTTCGACCCTGAGGAGTCCGGCCCGATCGAGGTGATGGCGGTGATGACCGAAATCGGCCGCCGGCTGGCGCCCGAACCGGTTGCCGCGGCGGCGTTGATCCCCGGTGCGGTGATTGCCGCCCACGGATCGGCAGAGCAACGCGCGCTGCTCGACGAAGTGGCAGCCGGAGAGCGGTTGCTGGCATTCGCCCACACCGAATCCGGTGGGCGCGGTTTAACGGAACTAAGTACTCGTGCCACCGACAGCGGCGGCTCCTGGACGGTCTCCGGCCGGAAAAACCCCGTGATCGCCGGGGACAGCGCTGACGTTCTCGTGGTCACCGCCGCCCTGCCGGGTGGTGGCTCCGGGCTTTTTCTCGTCGATGCCACCGCCACGACCAGGCACCCCTTCCGAACGTTCGACGGCCAGCGCGGCGCCGATATCGAGTTCGACCACGCCGTCGCCGCACCCGTGGGTACAGGGGGCGACGCAAGCGCCGACATCGAGGCCACGGTGATCCGGTTTCAGTCGGCACTGTGCGCCGAGGCGGTCGGCGCAATGGATGAATCCTTGCGGCTGACCACCGATTACCTCAAGGCCCGCAAGCAGTTCGGTGTGCCGCTCAAGACATTCCAAACCCTCACCCAACGCGCCGCCGATATGTATGTATCCCTGGAACTGGCTCGGAGCATGAACTTCTACGCCGCCATGTGCGTCGCCGACGGACGCTTCGATCCGGTGGCCGCCGCCCGGGCCAAACTGCAGATTGGCCGGTCCGGCCGGCACATCGCCCAGGAGGCGATCCAGCTCCATGGCGGCATCGGCGTGACAGCCGAATACCCGATCGCGCACTACGCCGCACGCCTGACCGCCATCGAACAGACCTTCGGATCCGCGACCGACCAGTTGCGCTACCTCAGCGGCCAGGTCGGCACGTACGGGGTTGCCGTTCTCTAAATTGCGACACCCAGCAGAGCGTCGACCGCCGCGCCCACCGCAGCCGGGGCCGCCGGGTCATGACCGCCGTAGTCGAGCGCATCGGTGACCCAACCATCAATGGCGGCAAGGGCTTTCGGCGTGTCGAGGTCATCGGCCAGGTATCGCCGGAGTCGGCCGATGACATCAGCCACGTCGGGTCCCGCCGGCCTACTCATCGCGTTCCGCCAGCGCTGTAATCGCACGTTAGCCTCAGCAAGCACGTCATCGCTCCAGAACCGGTCACTGCGATAGTGCCCGGCGAGTAGTCCCAGCCGGATCGCCATCGGATCCACGCCGTCAGCCCGAAGTTGCGAGACCAAAACCAGATTGCCGCGGCTCTTCGACATCTTGTGGCCGTCCCATCCGATCATTCCAGCATGGACGTAGCTGCGCGCAAATCGTCGTTCACCGGTGACGGATTCGGCGTGCGCGGCAGAGAATTCGTGGTGTGGGAAAATCAAATCGCTTCCACCACCCTGGACATCGAATCCGAAACCGATCCGGCTCAGGGCGATCGCGGCACACTCGATATGCCAGCCCGGCCGGCCCATGCCGAACGGCGACGGCCAAGCCGGCTCACCGGGCCGCTGCGCCCGCCACAGCAGTGCGTCCAGCGCCTCGGCTTTTCCGACCCGATCCGGGTCCCCCCCACGTTCGGCGAAAAGCCGGACCATGGTGTCGTGGTCATAGTTGGATTCATAACCGAATTGGGTTGTGGCAGAGGACCGGAAGTAGATGTCAGGATGGTCTTGATCGTCAACGACGTAGGCTGCTCCGGATGCCAGAAGTTTCCCGACGAGGTCGACGACCTCGTCGATCGCCTCGGTTGCGCCGATGTAATCCTGCGGCGGCAGCACTCGCAGCGCGGCCATATCCTCGCGGAACAACTGCGTCTGCGATGCACTCAGATCACGCCAGTCCACGCCGTCGCGAGCGGCACGTTCGAATAACGGATCGTCCACGTCGGTGACGTTCTGGACATAGTGCACGCGATGACCGTAGTCGCGCCAAATTCGATAGATCACGTCAAATGCCAGATAGGTTGCGGCATGCCCTAGGTGGGTCGCATCGTAGGGTGTGATGCCGCAGACATACATCGTTGCGGTGTCCCCCGCCGCGGTGGGCCGCACCTGCCGATCAGAGCTGTCATACAGCCGCAATGCCGGCCCTCGTCCGGGCAACGCCGGGATCTGGACAGCGGGCCACGATTCCATATCAGCTTGCCAGCCACATGGCGTCGAGGAGCAGGTCGGCGACTTCGGGTCGACACATCAGCAGGTCGGGCAGATAGGGATCGGGTTGGTTGTACCGCAGTGTCGAACCATCAATCCGGGTCGCGTGGAGTCCGGCCGCCTGCAGCACGCCGGCCGGGGCGGCCGAATCCCATTCCCATTGCCCGCCGGCATGGATGTAGGCGTCGACATCACCACGCACGACGGCCATTGCCTTCGCCCCGGCCGATCCGATCCGGACGAACTCGATGTCGAGGCGGTCCCGGAGCCGAAACAACACCGCCGGTGGTCGGTTGGAACTCGCCGTGATCCGGATCGGCCCCGGCCTCGGGGCCGGCGGGGCGATCACCGTGTCGCTGCGGTGCACCTCGCCGAGCGCGGGCAGGGCGACCGCCGCGTCGGTGATCGTTCCGTGCGGGCCCCCGGGGCCCGCCCCCCGGGTCCGCTGCCACAGCGCCACGTGCACCGCCCAGTCGTCGCGATACGGCATTGAATACTCGTAGGTGCCGTCGAGTGGGTCGATGATCCAGACCCGGTCGGCATGGATTCGCATGAGGTCGTCATGCTCCTCTTCCGACAGCACCGCGTCGTGGGGTCGCTCGGCACGCAGCCTCGTCAGCAACATTGCGTTGGCCCGGACGTCTCCGGCGTCACCGAGTGCCGGTGGAAAATCGTGGCCCACCTCATCGCGCACGGCGAGCAGCAACCGTCCGGCCGACTCGGCCAGATCTGCGGCCAGTTCGGCGTCGGTCAAACTCACCTCAGCAGTATCCCTGAGCCGTGCGCACCAATGATCCGCGCCCTACCCCGGTTGAATCGCCCACTGCGGTAAATTCGAGACCATGCGGGGGTTGCGTAGCGGGGGTGCTCTGGCAGCCGCGGTCGTGGTGATCACGGCAGGCTGCGGACCGGCAGCGGCGTCGGATCCGATCGCGGGAACGTCCTGGCAACTGCTCAGTATCGAATCGATGACCACCGAGCAGCCCACCACCACCATTGACGACCCCGCGAAGTACACCGTCGCGTTCGGCGACAACGGCCTGGCCACGTTCCAGATCGACTGCAACCGGGGCTCGGGAACCTTTCAGACAACCGCGGGGGGACCGGATTCGGGCAATCTGATCTTCGGCCCGGTGGGTCTGACCAGAATGTTCTGCCCGCAACCATCGGTGGACACCACGGTGGCAGCCGCCCTCGGCAGAATCCGGAGCTACCTGCTTGCCGACGGACAACTGCACCTGTCGATGGAGGCGGACGGCGGGATCATGCACTGGGAACCCAAGGCTTAACTCGGCTGGGCAGCTTCAGCTGCCGAGGCAACCTGGACCGAGTAACGCCTTGAGGTCTCCCATCAACGCCGGCGACGGCGTCACCCGCAGTGACTGATCCAATTCCAGCGTGGTTATCCGATCGCCGCTGATCAACCGCAGATGCACCTGGGACACCCCGGGGTGCCGCGCCAGTACCTGCTTGAGCGCGTTCACCTTGTCGAGTGTGCATTGGCGGGTGGGAAGGCTAACCGCCAACGGCCGATCGGGCGTCAGGTTGGAAAAGTCGGGCACGACGAGATCGTGGGCAATCAGACTGATCCGATCATCCTGAATGCGGACCCTGGCCCCGACGAGCACCACCGCGTCGTCAGCGATCTCCGCGCCGACCAGCGAATAGGTCTGTGGGAAGAACATCACCTCGATACTGCCGGTGAGATCTTCCAATTGTGCTGATGCCCAGGGTATCCCGCTCTTATTGACCCTCCGGTTGACCGACGCGAGGATTCCTCCGACCCGCACCTGCACGTCATTGGCGACGTCGCCACCAAGAATTGCCGGGATCGCATTATCGACCTTGGCCGCCAGCAGATGTGCCACACCATTGAGCGGATGTCCCGAGACGTATAGCCCGAGCATCTCGCGTTCTAGCGCAAGTTTGTGCTTCTCGTCCCATTCCTCGTCGGGCACCTTGGTGATGAAAACCGCATCGCCTGCAACACCGTCCTCGGATCCGCCGCCGAACAGATCGAACTGACCCTTCGCCTCGGCTTTCTTGGTTCCCAACACCGAGTCGACGGCGTCGGTGTGCACCAGGAACAGACCTTTGCGCGGGTGACCAAGAGAGTCGAATGCGCCCGCCTTGATCAGCGACTCGGTGACCTTCTTGTTACAGGCACCGACGTCGATCTTGTTCAGGTAATCCGAGAAGTCGGTGAATTTACCCTTCGCCGTACGGGTGGCGATCAACGAACTGACCACGTTGGCGCCGACGTTGCGCACCGCCCCTAGTCCGAAGCGGATATCGACTCCCACCGAGGCGAAGTTCAACCCAGATTCGTTGACGTCCGGCGGCAACACGGTGATACCGAGTTTGCGGCAGTCCGCCAGATACACCGCCGCTTTGTCCTTGTCATCGCCCACCGAGGTGAGCAGGCCGGCCATGTACTCGCTCGGATAGTTGGCTTTAAGGTACGCCGTCCAGTAGGACACCAGGCCGTAACCGGCGGCGTGGGATTTGTTGAATGCGTAGTCGGCGAACGGAAGAATGGTGTCCCACAACACCTTGATGGCGCCGGCCGAGAAGCCGTTGGTCTTCATTCCCTCAGCGAAACCCTCATACTCCCTGTCGAGTACGTCGCGTTTCTTCTTACCCATGGCCTTGCGCAGGATGTCGGCTCGGGCCAGTGAGTAACCCGCGACGCGTTGGGCGATGCGCATGATCTGTTCCTGGTAGACAATCAGTCCGTAGGTCTCGGAGAGAATGTCGGCCAGTGGCTCGGCCAACTCGGGGTGGATCGGCTTGATCGCCTGCCGGCCGTTCTTGCGGTCGGCGTAATCATTGTGGGCATTAACCCCCATCGGGCCCGGCCGGTACAGCGCCAGGACTGCGACGATATCGGCGAAGCCGGTGGGCTGCAGTCGCCGCAACAGATCCCGCATCGCTGCACCGTCGAGTTGGAAAACCCCGAGTGTGTCACCGCGGGACAGCAGTTCATAGGTGGCCGGATCATCTAGTGCCAGTGCCTCCGGCACCACCTCGACACCACGGTTGGCCTGGATGTTCTCCAGTGCGTCACCGATGATGGTGAGGTTACGCAGGCCGAGGAAATCCATCTTCAGCAGGCCGATGGCCTCACACGACGGATAGTCCCAACCGGTGATGATCGCGCCGTCCTGCGGACGTTTCCACAGTGGGATCACATCCGTGAGCGGTTCCGAGCTCATAATGACGGCGCAGGCGTGGACACCGGCGTTACGGATCAGTCCCTCAAGGCCCAGGGCGGTTTCATAAATGGTCCGCACGTCCGGGTCGGTGTCGATCAACCCGCGTACTTCAGCGGCCTCTTTATAGCGCTCATGGCTGGGGTCGGTGATCCCGGACAGCGGGATGTCCTTGGCCATCACCGCCGGCGGTAGTGCCTTGGTGATCCGATCCGCAATCGCGAATCCCGGCTGCCCGTAGTGAATTCGGGCGGAGTCCTTGAGTGCAGCTTTGGTTTTGATGGTGCCGAACGTGATTACCTGGGCGACCCGGTCACTACCCCACTTGTCGGCGGCGTAGCGGACCATCTCGCCGCGACGGCGGTCGTCGAAGTCGATGTCGATATCGGGCATGGAAGCACGTTCGGGGTTGAGGAAACGCTCGAAGAGCAAGCCGTGCTCGATCGGGTCGATGTCGGTGATCCCGAGCGCGTAGGCCACCAGGGACCCGGCAGCAGAACCGCGACCCGGCCCAACCCGGATGTTGACCGAGCGGGCGTGGGTGATCAGATCCGCCACGATCAGGAAGTACGACGGGTACCCCTTGTCGCAGATGACGCTGATCTCATAGGCGACGCGGTCGACGTAGACGGCGGAAGCACCGGCGGGGAACCGACGGGCCAGTCCGGCATCGACCTCATGGCTCAGCCAACTCGCCTGGGTCTGTCCCTCGGGCACCGGGAAGACCGGCATCCGATCACGCGGAGTCCACACGTCGGCGTAGGAACCCACCCGCTCGGCGATCAGCAGGGTGGAATCGCACGCCTGCGGAATCTCGGCGTCCCACAGTGCGCGCATCTCGGCCGCGGATTTCAGGTAGTAGCCGTCACCGTCGAACTTGAACCGATTCGGGTCCGAGAGCGTTTTGCCGGTCTGCACGCACAGCAATGCCTCGTGGTTGTGCGCGCCGTCGCGGGTCACGTAGTGGCAGTCGTTTGTGGCCAGCGCGGGGATCTGCAGTTTGCGGCCCACCTCCAAAAGGCCCTCGCGGACTCGGCGTTCAATCGCCAGACCGTGGTCCATCAATTCCAGAAAATAGTTCTCCGCACCGAAGATGTCCCGCCATTTTGCGGCGGATTCCAGCGCTTCAGCGTCCTGACCCAGTCGCAGCCGCGTCTGCACTTCGCCGGACGGACATCCCGTGGTGGCGATGATGCCCTCGGCATGCTCGGCGATGATCTCGGCATCCATCCGATTCCACTTGCCGAGTTGGCCCTCGAAGGACGCCAGCGAAGTCAACTTGAAGAGATTTCGCAGGCCGGTGGCGGTCTCGGCGACCATCGTCAGGTGGGTGTAGGAGCCGCTACCGGAGACGTCATCGGACTTCTGGGCCGGGTCGCCCCAGAGAATCCGGCGCGTGTCGAACCGGGATCCGGGCGCCACGTACGCCTCGACGCCGATAATCGGCTTGATCCCCACCTTCGTCGCGGCATGAAAGAACTCGCTGGCACCGAACATGTTGCCGTGATCGGTCATGCCGATCGCCGGCATCTCGAGGCGCTGGGCCTCGGCGAGCATAGGCGTGATCTTGGCGGCACCGTCGAGCAGCGAATACTCGGTGTGGTTGTGCAGGTGCACAAACGATCCGCCGCGGTGAGCGCTTGCGTGAGAAGCAGACGGGCTGTCCATAGGCCCGTCAGTCTAGGGCTGTCGGGCGACGCCGCCGGGCGTGTCGGCGCACGTGTCCCGGCACCGACCGCGACGCAAGCGGGCCGACCCCCAGCTTTGGCTGGTCAGCGCTTCTCGCCCAGCATCGTGGCGATCTCTTTGGCCTGATCGGCGGTCAGGTCCCCAGAGAGTTGCAGCACCTGGCCGTCGATCGGAGCGCCGATTTTAGGGCCCCACACCACGGTCGTGCCCCGGACGAACGCGACCTGCTGGCCGACGCGGGCCGCGGTGAACTCAGCGAATCGCTTCGATGACTCCTCGGTCATGGTCATCTGCACCAATTGGACGCCGGTCAAGGGATTGAGAAATGAGTCGACGTTGGTCAGGTCGAGGCGCAGCCCCTCGGGGCCGAGTTCATAGACCGCGGTCTTGCTGATGTCGCAGATCCGGGTGGGCTGATCGGGCGGCGCAGGTTCGGGGGCCGGACACTGCTCGGGGGTGGTGACAAAGGCACTGATCACCGGGCGCACCGGGAGTGCCCTGATAGTCAACGGGGCCGCGGTGGTCGTCGTGGGAGCCGGCAGATCGGACTGCCGGCTGGCCTCTCGGGCCGTCAACAGGCCCAGTCCCATCGGAACAACCACCGCCGCGGCGGCGATCACCCCGATGACTGCCATCAGGATGCGGTTGTTGCGCTGCTTGGTCGTGGGTTTGCTCATGATGGGAGCAAGGTACCTGTGCGCCCCCGGTACGCGCGAAACAACGCGTCGATACTGAATACGATCAAGGCCACCCAAATCAATCCAAATCCGATCCAGCGGGCAGGGGGCATCGGCTCGTGACCGACCACAATTCCCCAGGTCATCTGCATCGCAGGGTTCAGATACATGAGCAAGCCCAGCGTGATCAAGGGCAGGCGCTGGGCCGCCGCGGCGAACATCAGCAACGGCACCGCGGTCAGCGGACCGGCCAGCACCATCAGCGCCGTGTGACCAACCCCGTGGTGAGTGAAGTGTCCATGGCCGCTTACCTGAAGCGCGACGACAAAAGCCAGTGCCAGCGGCACGGCGATCCCGGCCTCGACACCAACGCTGACCCTGGGGTCACAGGTGATGACTTTCTTCACGACGCCGTAGAGGCCGAAGGAGAAGGCCAGTCCCAACCCGATCAACGGGGTGGCGCCAACCTCGACGGACAGCACGACGATCGCGACCGCGGCGATGAGCACCGCGGCCGCCTGAGCCAGGTTGGGTCGCTCGCCGAAAATCAGCACTCCGAAAAGGACGCTCACCAGCGGATTGATGAAATAGCCCAGCGCGGCGTCCACGACATGGCCGTTGGTGACCGCATATACGTAGACCAGCCAGTTCACCGAAATGAGGACTGAGGCGCAGGCCAGAAGTAGCCACGTCCGCGGCTTGATCGCTCGCAAGTCCGACATCCTCCCGACCACCACCAACAGTCCGGCCATGAACACGGCGGTCCAAAGAATTCGATGAGCGAGCACCTCGGGAGCGTCCGCAGGCGCCAGGAGCGGAAAGAACACCGGGAACATCCCCCAGGTCCCGTAGGCCCCGATCGCGTACAACAAGCCCCTGGTGTCGGTGCGGGTGTCGGTTCGCATCGGCCCGGGACCGATTCCCGCGGTCAAGACCGCTCGGTACCCACGACTCGGACGCTCACGACTCGGTTCTCAACACATCCAGTGCGTGCTGCAGATCCGCCGGGTACGGGCTGGTGATCTCGATGCGCCGGCCGTCGGCGGGGTGAGCGAAGGCCAGTGAGCGGGCATGCAACCATTGCCGCTGCAGGCCCAGTCGCTTGGCAAGGACCGGATCACAACCGTAGGTGGGGTCACCGACGCAGGGGTGGTGCAGCGCGGCGAAGTGCACCCGAATCTGATGGGTGCGGCCGGTTTCCAAATGAATGTCGAGCAGACTCGCGGACCTGAACATCTCGGAAGTGTCGTAATGGGTAATGCTGTGCCGGCCGCCCTCGACGACGGCGAATTTCCAGTCGCCACCCCGATGCCGACCGATCGGCGCATCGATCGTTCCGCTGGACGGATCCGGATGTCCCTGCACCACAGCGTGATACCGCTTGTCGACGGTGCGCTCCTTGAACGCCCGCTTGAGCACCGTGTAGGCACGCTCTGACAGGGCCACCACCATCACACCGGAGGTGCCGGCATCGAGGCGTTGGACGATGCCCTGGCGTTCATGGATACCCGACGTGCTGATCCGGAATCCCGCCGCCGCCAGGTGACCCAGCACGGTCGGTCCGTGCCAGCCCGCTCCCGCGTGTGCTGCGACCCCGGGGGGCTTGTCGACCGCGACGATGTCATCGTCGGAGTAGAGGATGTTCATATCCTCGACTTCAAGCGGCGTGTTCTGCACGGGCACAGGCGATTGGGGAAGTTGCACGCTCAGCCAGGCCCCGGTGTGCAGCCGATCTGACTTTCCGGCCCGTACCCCGTCGATCTCGATACCACCGCCCTCTGCGACGGCAGCCACCGCGGTGCGTGACAGGCCCAACAGTCTCGCCACTCCGGCGTCGACCCGCATTCCGGCCAGCCCCTCCGGGACAGGCATCGAGCGCTCGGTCATTTAGCCGAACCGGCGGTGTCGGCGGCCGTTCCCGGCGGGGCGTGCGGGGTGTTGCGGACCGGACTGTCGAAGTCGTAGCCGAGTACGGAAAGCACCACCAGCAGGATGGCGCCGCCGACCACGGCTGAGTCGGCCACGTTGAATACCGGCCACCATCCGATCGACAGAAAATCGACCACATGGCCGCGTAATGGGCCGGGTGACCGTAAGAACCGGTCTACCAGATTGCCCAGAGCGCCGCCGAGGATCATGCCCAGGCCTAACGCCCACCAGGGCGAGCGCAGCCGCCGTCCCATCCAGACGATCCCGACCACCACTGCGGAGGCGACCAGTGTCAACACCCAGGTGTAACCGGTGGCCATCGAGAAGGCCGCTCCGGAGTTACGGACCAGGGTCCAGGTGACGGTGTCGCCGATGATGGACACCGGCTGCCCGGGACTGAGCAGTCGGACCGCGAGAACCTTCGTGACCACATCGAGAGAAAGCACGATCGACGCGACTGTCAGAAGCAGTCGCAACCGTCGGCGCGATGGCACACCGGGCTGCCCGGGATCGTCGGTCACGCCGCCACCATTCACCACCTCCATCATTCACCAGCCACACCCGCGGGTGCACGCGCGGGGGCCGGAGTCCGGCTGTGGCCGGGCCACTGGCTGCTGCAATGATGACCGCATGCCGCGAATAGTCGTGATCACCACCGGCGGGACGATCGCGACGAGCGCGGACCCCGACGGAGTGTTGCGGCCGACTCGCAGCGGAGCCGATCTGATCAAGGGTCTCGACGCCGAGGTCGTCGACCTGCTGGCTTTGGACAGTTCCGAACTCACCCCCCTCGATTGGCTGGAGATCGGTTCCGCGGTCAGCGCGGCGGCCGCCGACGGGGCCGACGGGATCGTGGTGACGCACGGCACCGACACCATGGAGGAGACCGCGCTGTGGCTTGACCTCACCTACGGCGGCGCTGCCCCGGTAGTGCTCACCGGATCCTCGCGGGCCGCCGATGCCGCCGACGCCGACGGCCCGGGCAATCTGCGGGACGCACTCGCGGTGGCGGCCAGTCCGCTGGCTCGCGAACTCGGTGTTCTGATGAGCTTCGCCGGAGCGGTGCTGGCGCCACTGGGCACCACCAAGCTTGGCGGCCCCCTGGTTTTCGGGGCGTCGGCCCAGATCGGCGGCATCTCGAACGGGGCCTTTACGGTGACCGAGACCAAGGAACGCCCCTACCTGGGCCCGGTGACGTCGGCACCCCGGGTCGATATCGCGGCGGCCTATCCGGGTGCCGACGGAACCGCCATCGATGGGTTCACCGCTGCGGGTGCCCGCGGCGTGGTCATCGAGGCGATGGGTTCCGGAAACGCCGGCGCGGCACTGGTCGACGCGGTGGCGCGGGCTTGTCGGCGGGGAGTCGCGGTCGCGATCACCAGTCGGGTCCCGGGTGTGCGCACCGGTCCGACCTACGGGCCCGGACACGATCTGGTCGCAGCCGGTGCCGTGATGGTGCCGCGGTTGCGGGCAGGCCAGGCCCGGGTCCTGCTGATGGCCGCCCTCGGTGCCGGACTACCCGTGGATTCCACCGTCTCACGCTGGGGCTGACTCCTCGGCGGGTGCGGGCCAGTCAAGACTGTCGACCGGGTCCGCGCCGGTCAGCTCCGCGGTGTCGATGGCGAAGGTGCGCATCACACCTGGTCCACTGCCGCGAGTTTCGAACCGGACGCTGACGACACCGTGCCCGGCACCCTGCACCCAGCCGTGGCCGAACTCCGGGTGGGTGAGGTCATCACCAATCCGCCAACGTGAACTCTCGCCGGCCGGCTCCGGTAACGCGGAATCGGTCGATTCGACATCGTGGTGTTCAAGCTCGGGGAACAGCGACTCCTGGAGCACATCGCTCAGACCGGAGAACCCGACGCCCACCAGCCGAATCGGGCCGACGTCGAGTGGATCGAGTAGCAGTCGGCGCGCCATGGCGGTGAGCGTGCCCGCATCGGCGGTGGCGTACGGCAACGTCGCGGAGCGGGTCAACGTCGACATGTCCGACTTCTTCAGCTTGACCGTGACGGTCCGGGCGCCGCGTCCATCGCGCTCGAGCCGGCGATGGGCATGCTCGGCAATCGGGGCCGCGGCGTGCTGCAGTTGACTGAACGTTGTGACATCAGTGTCGAAAGTGGCCTCGGCACTGATCTGTTTGGCCTCCGCTCGTTCCACCACCGGCCGGTCGTCGATGCCAAGGGCGAGCTGTCGCAGCGACGACCCGACGGAACCCCCGAGAATACTGCACGCCTCGGTATCGGACAGCGCAGCCAGTTGCCCGACCGTCTCGATACCCAGGCGGCGCAGTCTCTCCCCGGTCACCGGGCCGATGCCCCACAGTCGTCGCACCGGAAGGCTCGCGAGCACCAACGACTCCTCATCGCGCCGAATCACATGCACCCCATCGGGTTTGGCCAACTCCGAAGCGATCTTGGCGATCTGCTTACCCGACCCGGCGCCGACGGACGTGACCAGACCGGTCTGCTCACGAACCCGCGACCGCAGCAGCGCGCAAAACCGCTCTACCTCGACAGCGGTTGCCCCGACGAGTTCACGGGGCTCCCCGAAGGCCTCGTCGAAGGACAGCTGCTCGAGCACCGGAACGATCGTCCGGACGGTGTCCATCACCCGCCTGCTGGCCACGCTGTAAACCGCGCCGCGGGGCGGAAGAACCACGGCCGCCGACCCGATCAGCCGCCGGGCCTGGTGCACGGGCATCGCCGATCGGGCACCGAATGCGCGCGCCTCGTAACTGGCACCGGCCACCACACCGCGACCACTTCGGCCACCGACGAGTACGGGCCGGCCCCGCAGCGTCGGCCGGGTCAGCTGCTCGACGGAAGCGAAGAACGCATCCATGTCGAAGTGCAGCACCCAGCGCTCCGAACCGCTCATGCCTTTGCGATCGCCACCCGAACGCCGTCGCCGATCTCGACCGCCAAATTCGCGTTTGGCTCGACGAACTCGAAGCCGGTCGCGAGGATCTCTCCGGCGATCAGCTCACGGTGTGTCTGCGCCCACTGTGCACGTTCGGCCGGGACCGTCATGCGCACGTTGATGCGGTCACTGACGTCGAGGCCGGTCGACTTGCGCAGTTCCTGCAGTTCCCGGATCCGGTCCTTGGCCCAGCCCTCGGCCTCCAGTTCCTCGGTCAGGGTTCCATCCAGGATCACCAATCCCGCCCCATCAGGTAACGCAGTGGTGTATTCCTCATCCGCGGCCACAAGCCGGGAACTGTATTCGTCAGCGGTCAGCACGATCTCATCGGCGGTGAGCGTGCCGTCGGAATTGAGCACACCGCGGCCAGCCTTGACCGCCTTAATGGCGTCCTGCACGGACTTTCCCAACCGCGGGCCCGCAACTCGGGCATTCACCGTCAGTTCGAAGCGGCCGTAGGCATCGATGTCATCCGTCAGGTCGACGACCTTGACGTTCAGCTCGTCAGCGATCAGATCGACGAAAGGCCGTAGCTTCGCTGAATTCTGCACAGCCACCGTGAGTTTCGAAAGCGGAAGCCTCACCCTAAGTTTCTTGGCCTTGCGAAGCGACGATGCAGCCGAACACACCTGTCTTACCCGGTCCATCGTGGCGACCAGTTCCAGATCAGCGGGCAGCAGTCCAGCCCCGGGCCAGTCCGTCAAATGCACCGAACGCTCCCCGGTGATACCCCGCCAGATCATCTCGCTGACCATCGGAAGCAACGGCGCTACCAGCCTGGTAGTCACCTCCAGGACGGTGTGCAAGGTGTCGATCGCGTCGCGGTCCTCGGTCCAAAACCTCGAACGCGACCGCCGCACGTACCAGTTCGTCAGCGCCTCGGTGAACTCTCGCACGAGCTCACAGGCACCCGAGATATCACAGACATCCATTGCCGCCGTGAGATCGTCGCGAAGCGCCGCCAACTTCGCCAGAATGTACCGATCCAGCACGTGACCGGAATCGGTGCGCCAGGTTCCGATTGTCGGAGCGTAAAGGGCCAGGAAGCTGTAGGCGTTCCACAGCGGTAACTGGACCTGGCGCACTCCCTCACGGATGCCCTGCTCGGTGACGATCAGATTGCCACCCCGAAGGATCGGCGACGCCATCAGGAACCAGCGCATGGCATCGGAGCCGTCCCGGTCGAATACCTCGTTGACATCGGGATAGTTGCGCAACGACTTGCTCATCTTGGTACCGTCGTTACCGAGCACAATCCCATGTGCCACACAGGTTTTGAATGCCGGCCTGTCGAACAGCGCGGTGGCCAAGACGTGCAGGGTGTAAAACCAGCCCCGGGTCTGGCCGATGTATTCGACGATGAAGTCGCCGGGGTTATGGGTCTGAAACCACTCGTCGTTCTCGAATGGATAATGCACCTGGGCGTACGGCATCGACCCCGAGTCAAACCATACGTCGAAGACGTCCTCTATCCGACGCATCGTCGCCGTACCAGTCGGATCATCCGGATTCGGCCGGGTCAACTCGTCGATATAGGGCCGGTGCAGATTATCCGGCCGCACCCCGAAATCTTGTTGGAGTTCATCCAGGCTGCCGTAAACGTCGATACGCGGATGGGCCGGATCATCGGAGGTCCACACTGGAATCGGGGTGCCCCAGTAGCGGTTACGCGAGATCGACCAGTCGCGAGCACCCGAGAGCCACTTGCCGAACTGTCCGTCTTTGACATATCCGGGGTACCAGGTGATCTCATCGTTGAGTTCCACCATGCGGTCTCGGAACTCGGTGACCTTCACGAACCACGAGGACACCGCGCGGTAAATCAGCGGATTGCGACATCGCCAGCAGTGCGGATACGGGTGTTCGTAGGTCTCGTGCCGCAGGAGTATCGGCGCGTTGGCTGCGGCCGGACCGGTGCCGCTCTTCAGGTCCCGGATGATCAGCGGGTTGGCATCGAAGACTTGTTCACCCTGGTAATCGGGCACACTCGCGTCGAACCGTCCGCGTGCGTCGACCGGTGTGACCGGGGTGATGCCGACGGCATCGGTGGTGGCCTTGTCGTCCTCGCCGTAGGCCGGCGCCATGTGCACGACGCCGGTGCCGTCATCGGCGGTGACGAAATCCCCGCGCAGCACCTGGAAGGAATTGTCGGAGTCGGCGAAGTAGGCAAACGGGGGAAGGTAGCGCATACCCAGAAGTTGCGCGCCGGTATACGTGGCGAGGATCTTGGGGTCCTCCCCCAGTTCCCGGGCGTAGGCGTCGAGGCGGGCCGCGGCGAGAACATACCGGTTGCCCCCTGCGGCGATCACCACGTACTCCATGCCCGGGTTCACCGCGACCGCCTGGTTTGACGGCAGGGTCCACGGCGTGGTGGTCCAGATCAGCAGATAGGCGCCGTCGAGATCAGATCCCGGCGCGGTGATCCGGAATCCGACGGTGACCGCTGGGTCCTGGCGGCTCTGGTAGACATCGTCATCCATCCGCAACTCGTGACTGGACAGCGGCGTCTCGTCGTTCCAGCAGTACGGCAGCACCCGCACGCCCTCGTATGCCAGGCCCCTATCCCAAAGTTGTTTGAACGCCCAGATCACCGACTCCATGAACGGTAGATCCAGGGTCTTGTAATCGTTGTCGAAGTCCACCCAACGGGCCTGGCGGGTCACGTACGCCCGCCATTCGGCGGTGTATCGCAGCACCGAGTCCCGGCAAGCGTCGTTGAACGCGCCGATACCCATCGCCTCGATCTGGGCCTTGTCGGTGATGCCCAACTGGCGTTGCACCTCGAGTTCGGCGGGCAGGCCGTGGGTGTCCCAGCCGAACCGGCGTTCCACCCGATAGCCGCGCATGGTCCGGTAGCGCGGGACGATGTCCTTGACGTAGCCGGTCAGCAGGTGGCCGTAGTGCGGCAGTCCGTTGGCGAACGGGGGCCCGTCGTAGAAGACGTACTCCGGAGCCTCAGCGCGACCCTCGATGCTGGCCCGGAAGGTGTCGTCGACGGCCCAATAGTCGAGGACCTCGCATTCCAGTGCCGGGAAATTCGGCGAACCCGTGGCGTGTTTTGGGTAACCATGCTCGGTCACGGTCGGGCGGTCTCCTGTGCCGTTCGGGCACGGGGACGACGACGCGCGGTCTGCGCGAACGCCGCGGTACCACCCCGCTTACGCACGCGCGCACGCGTCCGTCGCTCATTTCAGGCTGTCACGGGCCTGTGCCCGTCCGGTTCTACTGAGCCCCTGCCTGAGCAGGCGGGCCGTTCCTCCGGAGGCTCCCCGGTGATGGCCGGATCAATGCCGATGACGAGCATCTTAACGGCATCGTCGCGAGCGCCGAAGTGCGCCACGCACGCCGCCCATCGGAGTTCTCCCCGCAGGTCACCTACGATAGGCCGGTGGCTCGACAACGCCTTCCGGCAGCGGCAGCCGCGGACGCCGGGGGCGAGGACGCTGACGGCGGGGGTGTCTTCGGATGGATCGGCAGGTTCGTCGTGCGCCGGCCGTGGTTGGTCATCGCGGCTTGGATAGCACTCGCGGTAGGCCTGACAATGCCGTTTCCGTCACTCGCAGTACTCGCCCAGAAGGCGCCCGCGTCCATCCTGCCGGCGGACGCACCCTCGATCGTGAGCCAGATCCAGATGGCCAACGCGTTCGAAGAGGCCAGTTCCGACAACATCCTGTTGGTCGTGCTGACCAACGAAAACGGCCTGACGGGTTCCGACGAGGCGGTTTACCGCGCGCTAATCGGTGAACTCCGCGCCCAAACCGAGGATGTCGCGGCGCTGCAGGATTTCGTAACTACGCCGCCGCTACGCGAGATCCTGGTCAGCAAGGACAACAAGGCGTGGTTGCTGCCGGTGAACATCGTCGGAGAAATCGGAACCCCGAAGGCTGTCGCCGCGACCAAGCGAGCCATTCAAACCGTGAACGACACCGTCGCCGATACGTCGGTGACGGCTTTCACCACCGGACCGGCGGGCACCTTCAACGATATTCAGGACATCGGCGAGCGCGATACGGTCACCATCGAGGTCGTCACCGTCGTCGTGCTACTGGTGATCCTGCTGGTCGTTTACCGAAACCCTCTGACCATGGCCCTACCCCTGATCACCATCGGGGTGGCGTTGGTGGCCGCTCAGGGACTGGTGGCGGGCCTGGGCACGCTGGGACTGAGCGTCTCCACCCAGACGATCGTCTTGATGACCGCCATGATGTTCGGCGCCGGCGTCGATTACGCGGTCTTCCTCATCGCCCGCTATCACGACTATCTGCGCCTGGGCCAGCACCCTGATGCTGCGGTATGTAACTCGCTGATCTCAGTCGGCAAGGTGATCATCGCGTCCGCATTCACGGTCGCGGTGACGTTCCTGGGGATGGTGTTCACAAAGCTGACGGTGTTTTACACCGTCGGGGTAGCGCTGGCCGCGGCTATTCTCGTCGGCTGCCTGGGAGCGATCACGTTCCTGCCGGCCCTGCTGGTGCTGGCCGGTCGGCGCGGGTGGGCCCGGCCACGCCGAGATCTGACCACACAATTCTGGCGGCGCTCGGGGATCCGGATCGTGCGCCGTCCAACGGTGAATCTTATCGCCAGCATCGCGGTTCTCGGGGCCCTTGCCGGTGTGGCCGCCCTCGCCGACTACAACTATGACGACCGTAAGGCGCTGCCCGCTGCCAGCGACAGCATCCGCGGATACGACGCGATCGGCCAACACTTTCCCATCAACGCCAGCCTGCCGCAGTACATCCTGATCACCTCGCCCCGCGACTTGCGCACGCCGGAGGCGTTGGCCGATATGGAGCAGATGGCCAACCGCATCAGCCAGGTGCCCGACATCGATATCGTCCGCGGTATCACCCGGCCGACCGGCGAGTCGCTGGAGCAGGCGCGCCTGTCCTTTCAGGCCGGCGAGGTCGGCAACCCCCTCAACCAGGCCGCCGACGCGATCAACACCAATACAGCCAACCTCAACCTGCTTGTTTTCGGCTCTGATCAGATCGCCGATGTACTCGGCGCGGTTCGCGGCCAACTCGGACAGACACTGGCCACCGTCAGCTATCTGGTTCAGTCGCTGGCATTCATGCAGAATCAGTACGGCACCGGCAAGGCGCTTCCGGGCTTCGAACTGGGTAACAATCCGCTCAACACCATTCATGGACTCGGTGGCAACATGGGGGTCAACCCCGGAGACGCCGTCGCGGAGTACGACAAGTCGATCGCCCCGGTCCTTAGAGCACTCAACGGAAACCCGGTCTGCGACGCCGATCCGGAGTGTGTGGCCACCCGCGCTCGCCTCCAATTGTTGGCCGATGCGCGCGAAGACGGCACCCTGAACCAAATAGCTGACCTGCGGAACCTACTCGCGGCGGTACCGGACGATCCCTCCGCTCTACCCGCCGAGCAGCCAGCACTGCCCCCCCTGATCCCGGGCAAAGAGAAGCCCGGGCCGCTCACCGCCATCCCGGGCAACCCGCCCGTCATGCCCGGCAGCCAGGCGACACCACCTGCTTCCGACGGCATGGGCCCTGCGTTGGATTCGATTAGCCAGAGCCTGCAGGCCGCGGGTATTACCAATCCAGCCGACTTGGAGGCCCAGCTCAGCCAGCTCCAGCAGGGCATCGAAATGCTCGCGGTGGCCAGTCGCCAAGTCGCCGACGGCGTCGCATTGCTCGTCGGCCAGACAAAGACCCTCGGCGTCGGTCTGAACCAGGCGTCGTCATTCCTGTTATCCATGAAGAACAACGCCACCACCCCGTCGATGGCGGGTTTCTACATCCCCGCGCAGATCCTGAACGGCGAGGAGTTCCGCAAGGCCGCCTCCATCTTCATCTCACCCGACGGCCGCAGCGCGCGATATCTGGTTCAGACCAAACTCAATCCGTTCACCCAGCCAGCGATGGATCAGGTCAACAAGGTCCTCGAGGCGGCGCGTTCAGCTCAACCCAACACCACCCTCACCGATGCCACCATCGGCATGACCGGCCTATCCGTAACCCTGCGCGATACCCGTGACTACTACCATCAGGATCTGACCCGAATCATCATTACGACGGTCCTGGTGGTGCTGGGAATTCTCATCATCCTGTTGCGCGCTCTGGTGGCACCCCTGTATCTCGTTGCCTCGGTGGTGCTTTCTTATCTATCGTCATTGGGCCTGGCTGTCATCGTGTTCCAGATGTTGTTCGGCCAGGAATTGCACTGGAGCGTGCCCGGCTTGACTTTCATCATTTCGGTGGCAATGGGAGCCGACTACAGCATGTTGCTCATCTCGCGAATACGCGACGAATCACCGCGCGGCATCCGCTCCGGGGTCATCCGCACGATAACCCAGACCGGTGGGGTGATCACCGTCGCCGGACTTATCTTCTCGGCCTCAATGATCGGCCTGCAGTTCTCCAGCATCACCACGCTGGTGCAGATCGGGTTCATCATCTCCGTCGGCATCCTCCTGGACACCTTCGTGGTCCGCACCGTCACAGTTCCGGCGCTGGCCGTGCTGGTCGGCAAGGCGAACTGGTGGCCATCGAAGTGGGCGCCTGGCGAACCCGGGCGGGTGCGGCCACGGCCTGAGGTCAGTCGCGAACCGGTCGCGATAGGAGAACCGCTGTGAAATACGCGATTGCTGTGCACGGAACGCGAGGAGACGTGGAACCCGCCACGGCAATAGCATTGGAACTACTCCGCCGGGGGCACGAGGTACGGATGGCGGTGCCACCCAATCTCGTTGCATTCGCCGAATCCGTCGGCATCCCGTCGCCGGTTTTGCCCTATGGAACCGATTCCCAACTGCAACTGGAGGCCGACGGATTTCGAGATTGGTGGAAGCTGCGCAACCCGCTCACCGTGGTGGAAAAGACCAGGGAGTTGATGATCGGCGACTGGCCGCAGATGGGCGAAACCCTGGCCGCGGTGGCGACCGGTGCCGATTTAATCCTGACCGGTACCACTTACCAGGAGGTCGCGGCCAACGTAGCGGAGTCACGTGATATCCCGATGGCGGCCCTGCACTACTTCCCCGCTCGGACCAACACCAAGATCCTTCCGGTAAGGCTGCCATTGGCCGTCGTACGCCCGGCTTGGGCGGTGGCGGAATGGGCGCTCTGGAGGATTCTGAAGCCAGCCGAGGACGATCAGCGCCGCCGGCTAGGCCTCCCGGCCGCCCGTAGCCGCTCCGTCAACCGGATCGTCGGACGCGGCGCTCTGGAGATTCAGGCCTACGACGAGGTGTTCTTCCCCGGCTTGGACACCGAGTGGGGCGGGACCCGACCCCTTGTCGGCGCCATCACCCTGCAGATGAGCACCGCGGTCGATGACGCCGTCGCGACCTGGATCGCTGATGGGACGCCCCCGATCTATTTCGGATTCGGCAGCATGCCGATCGAGAACCCGGCCAAGACGATCGCCATGATCACCGAGGTGTCAGCCGATCTCGGCGAGCGGGCACTGATCTGCTCCGGAGTCCTCGACGTCGCCGACGCCGCGCCAGCCGACCACGTCAAGATCGTTCGGTCGGTCAACCACGCCGCGGTCTTCCCCCAGTGCCGAGCTATCGTGCACCACGGCGGAGCAGGCACCACCGCGGCCAGCGTCCGTTCCGGCAGGCCTACCCTGGTTCTTTGGGTCGGTGCCGAGCAACCGCTATGGGCCAACAGCGTCAAACGACTCGGGGTCGGCACCATGCGCCGCTTCTCGAAGTCCACCGCTGAGACGATGCGCGCCGATCTTCGATCCGTTCTGTCACCAACATGTATTGCTCGGGCACAAACAACGGCAGCGTTGATGACGCCGCCAGACCGCAGCCTCGCCACAGCGGCCAGGTTGCTGGAACAGGCCGCTACGGAACACTAGCGTGCCGAAGTCCGCTGGCCGAGGCAGGTGTTGACCGGGAAACGGTAGGCTCCGATTTCGTGTGGACGACGGTGATACTGCTTGGTATCGCGGTTAATTTCGAACCAACCCGCATCGGTCTAGTACCACTGCTGCTCGCCCGACAGAAGCCGCTGCTCCAACTTTTCGCCTTCCTTGTCGGCAGCCTGGTATCGACGGTCACATTTGGACTTGTGGTGCTGTTCGGTTTCCAGCGGAGTCCTCTTGGAAGTAGTAGCGCCGACGGCGGAAAAGCCCAGATTGCCGTCGGCGCCGTCGCCCTCGTCGTCGCCGCCGGCATGGCGGTGCATGGAGCAACCACACGCAGGGGTGCCCGCAACGGTGCACCTGCGGCAGTGCCGGACAACACAGAACCCGGGGCTCTCGGGAAGGCCGCAGGCGTGGTGAGCGGCATTTTTCGCCGGGGTCAATCCCCGTGGGTCTCCGGTTTGGTTGGCCTCGCAAGCGGGGTTCCCTCGGTGGATTTTCTTGCGGTGCTGTTAATCATCGGGACATCGCCGACGTCTGAGTTCGGCAAGGTAGCGGCACTAGCACTATTTGTTGCCCTCGGCAGCCTCGTTGTCACAGCGCCGCTCATCGGCTATCTGCTGGCGCCGAGGAAAACATTGGACCTGCTCGGCAGATTCGGCACCTGGACCCGGTCAAGGAGCAGAATGGAATACGCGGTCGCACTGGCGATTGTCGGCTGTCTACTCATCGGCCTCGGCACCGCACACATGGTCAAATGAGAAACAGGCTTGACCAAGCGCCGCGTCAGGCCGGCGGAACGGGAAATCGCGCGAGAAAGGCCCGCGAGTCGATCGGCAAGCGATCGGCATCTACGCGGGACAGCACCAGATCGAGTCGAGTCACACGTTCGGTCAGGTCCCGCCGGACGCGAGTGGCGTCGGTGACATCGTTCGGCCACAAGTAACGCCACGCCGAATAGTTGTTTCGCATCTCATAGATACAGAAGCCGGCGTCGGTGAAAGGCCGCAGCACATCCATCGGGCGCAATCCCGAATCGGACCACCATTTCGGCGACAACTCCAAGATGACCTCTGCGTCGGCGGGCAGTCGCGGGATTAGGCCGATCATGCCTGTGACCACGTCGGGTTCGGCCCCCTCGACGTCGATCTTAATCAGGCGGATAGAGCCCACTTCGTCTTCGCCAAGCAGGTTCCACAACGGCTGGGCTTCCACAATGGACTCCACCGATTCAGCGCCGTGCTTGCCCAAGGTCGTCGACGCCCCGACGTTGTGGACGGGGCCCGAAAAAATGCTTAAAGTTCCCGTTTCCGCCGCCGCCGCCTTATGCTCCGCTCGCACGCGGTCCCCGACGCCATTGTGATCAACGTGGCGTTGCAGGTCCGCGAACACCGGCGGTGATGCCTCGACCGCAACCACGCGGCCGGCCGGGCCGACGCACTGGGCCGCGAGCAGCGAATAGTAGCCGATATTGGCTCCGACATCGACGAACACATCGCCCTCACGCAAACGGCCAGCGATAAAACGGGTGAGGTCAGGTTCCCACTCGTTGAACATCCAAATGTAGGTCTGAATCAGGTCCGGAAGCTGGCACGAGATTTCGGCGCCAAAATTCGTCCGCCCAGAGACGAGAATCGAGCGTCGACTGCGGAACCGGGCGAGAAGGGGAATCAAGAAGAGTCCATATAAAGGGGCCAGCAAGGTCCCCCGTAAAACCTTCTCGACAACTGGAACGGAAATCTTGGTTGTCCTGAGCCGCCGTACCACCGACCGGAGCGGACTCACGATGCGCAACGTCAAGCGGTCGGCATCCTGCGCAGAGACGACAGCGTTCATGGCGACATCGTAGGTCTCGGCCCGCCGACTATCTAACCTGAGAGTTTCCTGATAGATTGTGGTGTCGTTGCAGGCAGGTAAATCCGCGTCCAACTGGGGAGTTAGCTGGCATGGGGGTAACAGTCGTGATCGCCAGTCACGCTAAGTACGTCGGGCGAGTCGGCGCGCTGGCAGTCGTCCTCGGCGTAGGTAGCGCGGTCATACCCGGCTCAGCATGGGCCGACGAGCCCGCGGATTCGCAGACCCTAAACTCGGGCCACCAAGAATCCGTCTCTGCGGACACATCGTTGCCGAGGTCGCTCCAACGCTCCGATTCCTCGGGCGTCCGGGCGCAGAATCGCGAGGTCGCGGATTCAAACGCGCGATCCGGTTCGACGCCCCGCGGCACCACCCGTACGCGACGCGGGACCGGGATGACCGCCGACCGGTCCCTGTTCAGCAGCGAGCGCAAACAACTCAGGGAGCATGTCCCTACCGCGGCCTCCGTCCCTGCGCGAGTGCATTCCCCCACACCCCCCGCCAGAACCTCCGTCGTTGGCATAGCCGGATCAGAACAGCCGACGGTAATGCCGCTCGTTCCCAGCGTCGCGGTTGATGCCCAAATCGCGCCATTCATCCCGGTTGCCCCATCCGTCGTGACCCTGTCGACGCTCGCCGATCAGTCAGCGGTATCGGCACCAGAGTTGACGGCCAGCACTCGGGTCCGGGACATGCTCGTGGCGATCTTCGGCACCGGGCCGACGTCGGTGCCGCAGTCGCCGCTGTCATGGGCACTGCTGGGCTGGACCCGACGCCAGTCGGCGGTAACCGTCACCGAGGTGGCTGCCGCCTCGACGCAAACGACCTCGCAGCCGCTGCTCGCGAGCGCCAATAACGTATCTGGCCTTCCTGATGAGCTGGAACGCGTCACTTTGACGAGCGAGTTGACCGAGCCGACAGATTTCCGATTTCTACCCAACGGCGCCATCCTGATCACTGAGAAGAGCGGGACTGTCAGGGTTTTCCAGAACAATGAGCTCCAGCTTGCGCCGCTGATCACCATGAACGTCCTGACAGAGGTCGAACGTGGCCTCGCCGGTGTAGCAGTCGACCCCGATTTCGCCACAAATCACTACATTTACGTCTCCTATACCGGGCCGGATAATCACCAGAGGCTGTCGCGGCTCACCGTCAACGGCTATTCCGGCGATCAAACCACCGACGTACTGAGCGCCGACTCCGAACAGGTGCTGTATCGCGTCGCCGACGAGGCCGCCAACTACCATCAGGGCGGCGGCGTGACGTTCGGACCGGACGGCAAGCTCTACTGGGGCCTCGGCGATAACTTCGACTTCGGGAACCCCCAGGACCTCGGCTCACCGCACGGCAAGATCCTGCGACTGGACATCCGCAATCTCAATCCGGACGGCACCGCTACCGCACCGCTCGACAATCCGTTCATCGGCACTGCCGGGGCTCTACCGGAGATCTACGCATACGGGTTCCGCAATCCCTTCCGGTTCACCTTCACGCCGGCAGGACAGCTACTCGAGGCCGACGTGGGCGGCGCCGCCTGGGAAGAGATCAACCTGGTCGTCCCGGGTGCGAACTACGGATGGCCGCTGGCCGAAGGAATCTGCACCGGCTGCGGGTTTGCCAACCCCATCTATGCCTACCCGCACACCGCGCCCCCCCTCGTCGCCGGGGCCATCTCCTCGATCCTGGTATATGCCGGCGACGCATTGGGCCCGGAGTACACCGACAAAGTGTTCATCGCCGACTACGCGCTGAACTGGATGAAGACACTGGAGTTCGACTCCGAGTACGACAGCTTCATCGACGAGCACATGTTCGACACCGACGCCGGCACCACCGTGCAACTACTGGAAGGTCCCGACGGGAGGATCTACCAACTCAACATCTACCCCGGCACGCTATCGGCGATCGGACCCGCCGGCGGCAACCGCGCGCCACGCGCGGTCATTGAGGCCACGCCGACCAACGGCTACGCGCCGTTGACGGTGAACTTCTCGGCGGCCGATTCCAGCGACCCGGACGGAACGCCGCTGTCGTACGCTTGGGACTTCGGCGATCCCAACACCGTCGCGGACGTCTCCACGGAGGCAAACCCGATCTGGCAGTACTCCGGCAACGGCAGTTACACCGTGACACTGGTCGTCAGCGACGGGGAGAAAACCGGGCAGTCAACTCAGCGCATCGTGGTGGGCAGCACCGCTCCGACCGCAACGATCCTCACGCCGGAGAGCAATGCGCCTTACAAGGCCGGCGACACCATCTCCTTCTCCGCGGCGGGTGACGACGCCGAGGACGGCGCCCTGCCCGACAGTGCATTTTCCTGGAAGGTCGTCTTCCACCACGGAGACCATGTACATCCGTTCGCCGACAACATTCCCGGCCGCAGCGGTACCGTCACCATCCCCACCGACGAAAGCAACGTCAGTAACACGTGGTACCGGATTGTCCTGACTGTTACCGACAGCACCGGGCTCTCGACATCGAGTTATGTTGACGTCAAACCGCGGCTGGTGAACCTGACCTTCGTCTCCAGCGACCCCGACGCCGTGTACACCATTGACGGCATCCCGTACCGGGGCACCTACCGCGAGCAGGGTGTCGTGGGTGTCAAGCGCACCCTGGACGTCCAGTCTCCTCAATCGACCGAGACTGGTTCGCTCATGTTTGCCGCATGGTCGGACGGCGGCGCGCAAAAGCACACCATCACCACACCGGGCACCGACATTACCTACACGGTGGTCTTCGACGACGGCAGCCCGCGCTACGTGCCACCGACCGGATCGCTGGCAGGGCAACTGCTCGACAACCAAATTGCAACTCTGCGACATCTTTCTGAAGCCGTCAGCAGCGCGAGCCTCACATTGTGGAAGACGGCCGTCGACGTGCCCTTCGATTTGTTGAGCGCGTTGCAGACGGTCACGGGGCCCACGCAGATTCCTGGGCTGCTCAACGAGCTGAGCGTCATCGCGATGACAAGAGTCGCCGGGGCCATCGTCCCGGTTGTCAACGCGATGACGGACATCGCTGCGGCCACCGTGACCCGTGCAGTTGGAGTCGGGGCGGCCCTAGCCGCTAATGCCGTGCCTGTCGTCCTGACCATCCTCAACGCCCCGATCGCGATCGCCACCGCAGTAGTCGACGGACTGACTTTGTTCGCCACCTATCTGCAGGCCTGGGATGCCCTGGGAATTCAAGCTTCGCTGAAGTACGCTCCCGAACTGGTCGCCGAGTCCGTCGCCACGCAGAGCGAGCGCATACTGGGCGCGGTCAATGATCTTCGCAACGACGTGCTGGCGGCCCTGTCGATCGGTTTCCCTGACACAACGACCCCGACTAGTGATCTGGCGGACGATCCGGTTAATCCGCTGATCCTGTCGCTGGAGCGCTCAGCCGTCATCGCCGGTCAAGTCGGCACGGCGAGTGCGTCGATGAGTCAGGCTGCCGGCGATGCGCTGCGAAACTCCGCGGTCGCGGTAGTCGGCGGTTTACAGAATGTCGGTGGCGCGGTGGCTTCGGGCGAGTCGGCGACATCTGCCGCTATGGTCGCTTGGCGATCGCTGGAACGTCAGGCGGGCGCCGGCCGGCGTTCGGTACACGAGGCCATCGTGGATGCCGATGAGGCGATCAGCGGCGGGGTTTAGTCGATTTCCCGGCCGACTCGGCGCAGGAGACCGCCGCTAATCGACCACTGCGCTGAGGCCGAACTCCGCCAACGTCTGTTGCACCACACCGCGAAGGCGGGCCTTGGTGTTTTCGGCGCCGAGTTGGTAAGCCTCCACCGAGATCGAGATCTTGCCGTTGATCCGCCCGGAAACCACCACCAGTTGGCCGTGCGAGCGCTGTAGTTCACCGAGTGTGACGTCGCTGTCCAGGGCCCGGATGAACACGTAGTCGGCTGGGCTGCCGTCGGGCCGCGCCAAATCCTCGGGTAGATCGCCCAAGTTCGAGCAGGAGATCGGAAGATCCTCGGAGTAGGCGAACAACAGGTCTGCTACACCCTTGACCGCGCCCCGCGGCAGCCAGGGAATCAGCGGCATGATCTCCATGGCCGGATCTGGTTCACTCTTCGCCCTCTCCCGCGACTCCCGAACCGCGTTGCGGGCCTCGGTGAGGTCGAGGGCGACCTTGGTCGGATCCACGGAAGCACTGGCGAAGGCCATCGCCAATGCACGATCGTCGTCGAGACTCTCGCGGAGGTTGATGGCGATGGTCAAGGTGACCGCACCGTCTGACGCGCGCCGCCGACCCAGGTGCTCGCCGAGTTTCGCGGCGAACCCCGCCAGCAGCGAATAGCTGTTGCCACCAAGGGATTCGGCTTTGGCGTCCCACTCCGGGATGTCCATATAGATGGCAACAGAGGGAACCACCACGTGACGGTTGTCAGGCGTACTTGAGCGCGCAGCCCGGGCCCGGGTGAAGTCGGCGCGCTTGGCGCGGGCCATCCGGGCGGCTTTGGCCGCGGTGCGGGCGGTCAGCGGCAGGTCGCGGCCGACCTGGCGCAGGTCCGCCACGATGGCCCTGAACCGTGAGCGGGTGCCGGGCTGGTCGTAGCCGGTCTCGCGAATGTTGCCGGTGATTCCCTCGAAAACCGCCATCAGCGCTCCAACTCCGTCGCCGATCACGTGGGAGGCGATGATGCTGGCAGCCGTCGAGCCGTCGTCAAGGGGCTGGACGGCTAGGTACCAGCCCGGTCCGCGTTCGGGGTCAATCGGCAGGCGGGCCAGTTCGTCGGCCCAGTCCATCAACTCTGCGCGCGGCCGGGATTGCTGGGCGCGACGGATCGGCGGCGGCGAACCGGCCGGTTGCACCCAGCGCGGCCGGCCGAACGGAAGCGGCGAGCGCTCGATGAGTCTGCTGCCCAGAGACGAGTACAGGTTCCGATGGAAACGTTTCAGGCCGTCCTCGTCGAGTGGATGCTCATAGACCCACACGATCTGGATGAGCTGATTGCGGCCCGTTGCGCGCAGTAGGTCCAACGCGGCATGGTCAAGGAACGCGAGCCGGTGCTCGTCGGGTTGCTCACGCCGGACGCGCCCCAACAGTCGGCCGCGCGGTTGGGTCTCGGTCGCCAATTCAGTTCCACCTCATCCTCAGTCACACCTCAAAGTCAGTCGATACATCACCGTTGTCCGTCGCACACCAGTTCGCCGAAAAGCCCGAAGTCATCCAGCGTTTTGGTGATCACGTCACCTAGTTCGGCCGGCGAGTTTTCCATCCGGGGTTGGTAGCTGATGACGGTGATCGCCATCTTCTCGGCGATCTGCCCGGAGGTCACGGTCATGATGCCGCGGCGGCGTTGCAGATTCTCGGCGGTCACGTGCCGATCCACGCCGCGAAAGCAGAGATACTCGGCCGGGGTGCCGTCGGCGCAGGTCACCTCTATTGGTATCACGCCGAAGTTAGAGCACGACACCGGAAGGTCGGTGGTAAACCCAAACGCCGCGTCGGCGATCCGGGCGATCCCCCGCCTGGGGAGAAACGGGATCAGGGGCAGCAGTTCCACCATCTCGTCAGGGACCTCGCGGGCCTTCTTCAGGCCCTCCCGGATCGCAGCGCGCGGTCCGGTCAAGTCGGTCGTAACGGGGCCGGGGTCAAAGCTCACATGAGCAATCGACACCACGTTGCCGCCGGTGTCCTGGAGGTCGGCACGCTCGCTCACAGGGAGCATCAGCGTCACAGCACCGTCGGAGGCGCGAACTCGGTGGAGGCGCTGGGCGAGCTTTCCGGCAAGGGCGGCGACTAACGAAAAACTATTACCGCCAAGGGATTCCGCACGGGCATTCCACTGTGCGGCGTCGATAAAGACCGAGACGGTAGGCATTCGCACGGCAGGGCCCTCGACGCCACCGACCGCATCGGCGTCGGCCGAGCGACCGAGCTCGCTACGGCGCCGAACGGCAACTTTGACTGCCTGCCGCAAGGTCCGGCCCACTTCCGGCAGATCGCGGCCCAGCTGACGGAAATCCTCGCGTATCCCGCGCCATCGCGTGCGGGAACCCGCCCGGGCAAGACCTAGATCGTGGGTCGCCCCCGTGCTGGCCTGAGCGATGGCCAGGAAGCTTCCCGCGCCGTCGACCACACAGTGCGAGGCCACCAGGCTCACCACCGTCGTACCGTCGGAGAGCGGTTGGACGCCCAACCGCCAGGCCGGTCCGAACTGCGGATCCAACGGCAGCTCGACCTGTTCGTCGGCCCAGGTGTAGAGATCCGCGCGAGCGCGGGGCCGCTCGAAGATGTCGAGGTTGGATTCGGTGTACGGCTGGGACACCCAGCGGTGCCGCCCGAACGGCAGGGCCGAGGGCTCGATACGGCGGGCCAGCAAGGTTCCGAAGAGGTTGCGGTGCAGGCGCTTCACGCCGTCGAGGTCAACCGGGTGCTCATAGATCCACAGCCCCTGCATGACCGCCTCCTGGCCGGCACCGCGCAGAGCCAGGAACAGCGCCTGATCCGGATAGGGAATTACATTGCCGGGGCTCGACCGCGCGTCGGCGACCATCGCCGCATCTGGCCGGTTCACACCGCGCCCTCGGAATCCATCAAGGCCCTCGGAATCCGTGGTGAGGTCACCGAGTCGGCACGGCCCTCGGCGGCGCGCAGGTAGACCATCTTCATCACGTCGACGTACTGTGCCACCGACTCCCGGGCAACGGGATTGTCGGGGTAGGCGACGGTCACGATGGTCCCGGTATCGCGCCGGTTCACCCACATGCCGATCTGATTCGCTGCACCGAGGTCGGTGTAAAGCTGACCGTTGCGCGCCTGCCACTGTCCCATCACCACCGGGTTCAGCGGAGGCAGGCCGATATCGAGGTAGGAAAGCATGGGGATGCCCGCCCCGGGCTCAGTGATTCCCGGCACCGACGCGGCCAATTCCATCACCCGCTCAATGGGCACATTGGCCAGTCGCAAACCGGAATCGAAGGCCCCCTGAGCGGCCTTGGCAACCTCTCCGAACGACATCCCCGCCACCGGAATCGAAATCGGGACCACACCGGTGAACCAGCCGGTCGTTGCAAGCTCAGCCGGGGTGCTGCGGGTGGTGGTCGGGGTGATCACGTGGTAGCTGTCCGCACCGGTCAGTTCGCGTTCAGCAATTGCAGCACAGGCGAATACGCCACCGATGAACCGCACTCCCGCCGAAGTGCATACCGATTCAAATCGATCGCTGTCGTGGGCATCCATCAGCGTCACGGTGATGAGGTCACCGGTGCAGGGCACGGACGGATCCCCAAGTGGAAGTGGGAACTTCGGCATCGTGCCGCCGTTGCGGTGCAGGAAATCAACCCACTCGGCCACCTCAGGCGATTCCAGGGACAGTGCTGCAGTGAATTTCCGCTGACGGAGGCAGTAATCGTTGTAGCTACCGGTCTCCGGGAGCCGGATCGGTGCCCCGCCCTCGACGAGGGCCGCGTAGTTCATGTTGAGTTCCACAAAAAGATTGACCATGAACATTGCGTCCGCGTGGACGTGGTCGATGCACGCGTAGAAGGTGAAATGGTCGGCCCGTTGAATCACCCCGAAGGTGAAGCAGTCCCACTGCAGGGGACTTGGCGTCGCCAGGATGTGTGCCCGCCACTTCGCCGCGGTCATCTCGCCATGTTTGGTCGCGACGAAGGCGATATCCGTCGGGTTGGCGACCGTATGGCGGATGACCCGATCGTTCTCGTCGAACTCAAACCAACTGTGGTAGGTATCGTGGCGGCGCAGGTAGGAGTTGATGACGTAGGTCATCGCCCTGATATCGCAGCGGCCCGGGATGTTCCAGGACGGGATCAGTAGCCGCGCCATCTCCAACCCGCTCGCCGAGTGCTCCCGGAAGGTACGGATGTGCTGCTCCTGCTGATAGCTGGCAGGCACGTCCGTCGAAGCAGCCAGGGCGACCTTGGCCGCGGACGCCGGTGACGGACCCCATGACACCACCGAACCCGGCGCGTCCACCCAGTCATGGATGGCCGTCAGCGCAACCACCGAACTCGCTCCCTCAATCAGATCCTGTCAGCGAGCTGACGTCAGGACACCGGCCAACGTTTCGCACAGGGCCTCGGCCAATCCGCGAACGGTGGTGATGTCCATGGAGCGGACACGGATACCAGTCTCCGTCTCAATCCGGGTGCGCAGCTCGAGGTTGCCCAGCGAGTCCAAACCATACTCTGAGATCGCCCGATCAGGATCGACCGACCTGCGCAAGATCAGGCTCAACTGCTCGGCGACGAGACGTCGGACCAGGGTGGGCCATTCCTCCCGAGGAGCCGAATGCAAATCTGCCCGGAAGCTACTGGTCTCGGCCGGGCGGTCAGCGCTGGCCTGAAACGCCTCGGCAAACGGGCTGCGCTGCGCGAGATCGGTCAACCACGGGGTGCCTATCACCGGCGCATAACCCGTATGTGCGCGGTTGTGGCGCAGCAGCGTCTCAAACGCGTGCGCACCCTCATCCGGGCTGATCATCGTGGTTACACCGTCGACCGCCAGGTGAGCGCCGGCGCCGATCTCATCCCATGCGGCCCACGCGATCGCGGTGGCCGGCAGCCCCTGAGCACGCCGCCAGTGGGTGAAGCCGTCCAGCCAACTGTTGGCCGCAGCGTAGGCACCCTGCCCGGGTGAACCGAGCAGCGCCGCCGCCGACGAGAACGAGCAGAACCAGTCCAGCGGCTGGGTCGTGGTCGCTCGGTGCAGATGCCAGGCGCCGTAGACTTTCGGCGCCCAGTCCCGCTCGATGAGCTCGTCGGTGATGTTCGCCAGAATCGCGTCCTCGACCACCGCTGCGGCGTGCAGCACACCACGGACCGGCAATCCGCTGGACGTCGCCACCGACACCAGCCGGTCGACCGTCTCCGGGCGGGCGATGTCACCGGTAACCACCTCGACCTGGGTTCCGGCTGCCCGCATGCGCGCGATCTCCGCCAGTGCGGCTGGCTTCGGCTGCGATCGGGAGTTGAGCACGATGCACCCAACGCCGGCGGCCGACATCTTGGCCGCCAGGAACAGGCCCAGCCCGCCCAGACCGCCGGTGACGATGTAGGCGCCGTCGGGACGGAACACCTGCGCCTGCTCCGGCGGAACCATCACGGTGCTGTGGCCCACCCGCGGGATCGACAGGATCAGCTTGCCGGTGTGCTCGGCGGCACCCATCACCCGAATGGCGGTGGCGGCCTCGGCCAACGGATAGTGCGTGGTCTCGGGCTGCGGCAGTACGCCGTCGGCCGTCAGCCGGTAGACGGTGTTGAGCAATTCGCGGATCTTCGCCGGATGAGTCGTGCACATCAGGGCGAGGTCCACGCCGTAGAAGGAGAGGTTGCGACGGAACGGGAACAGTCCCATCCGAGTGTCGCCGTAGATGTCCTTCTTGCCGATCTCGATGAAACGTCCGCCGAAGGCCAGCAGGTCGACACCGGCCCGCTGAGCGGCGCCGGTCAACGAGTTCAGCACGACATCCACGCCGTAGCCGTCGGTGTCCTCGAGGATCTGCTCGGCGAAGGCCACACTGCGCGAATCGTAGACATTGTTGATTCCCATGCGCCGCAACATCTCCCGGCGCTCCCGGGTGCCCGCGGTGGCATAGATCTCTGCTCGGGCGAGTCGGGCGATGGCGATCGCAGCCTGGCCAACACCGCCGGTGGCGGAGTGAATCAGCACCTTCTCGCCGGGTTTGATCCGGGCTAGATCCTGTAGTCCATACCAGGCAGTGGCGGCCGCGGTCGACACCGCCGCGGCCTGATCATCGCGCAAACCGGCGGGCAGGGTGACGGCCACGTCGACGTCACAGGTGAGGAAGGTCCCCCAGCAACCGTTGGGCGACATGCCCCCGACGCGATCGCCCACCTTGTGGGAACGCACGTTCGGCCCGACTGAGGTGACCACGCCGGCGAAGTCGATGCCCAGTTGCGGCTTGCCGGCGAAACTCGGGTAGCGGCCCATCGCGATGAGCACATCGGCGAAGTTCAGGCTCGATGCCGTGACGGCCACCTCGATCTGTCCCGGTCCCGGGGCGACCCGCTCAAAAGCGGTGAGTTCGAGGGTCTGCAAATCGCCAGGCGTACGGATCTCCAGGCGCATCCCCTCACGCGCGTGATCGACCACGGTGGTGTGTCGCTCATCGGAACGCAACGGGCTGGGGTACAGGTGGGCGGTGTGCCATTCGCCGTTCCGGAAGGCCGTCTCGTCCTCCTCGGACCCGAGCAGCAACTGCTGTGCGACGAATCGGCCATCGGTCTTGTCGTCGACGTCGATCTGGGTCGGACGCAGGTGCGGGTGCTCGGCGCCGATGACGCGCAAAAGACCGCGCAGGCCGGCCTGCTCGAGGTTCGGCCGCTCTCCGGTGATGACGGTCTGCGCGTCGCGGGTCACGACGTAGAGTCGCGGCGGATCACCGGCGACGTCGGGCAGTTCGCGCACGATCTTCACCAGGTGAGCCACCTGCTCGCCGCCGCGCTGGGCCAACTGCTCTTTGGGGCACCCGTTACGCGGGGCCGACACCACGACGACGTTGCCGAAGCCACCCCCGGAGAAGTAGGACATCAGACGGTCGGCATTGGCGGCGTGATCGGCATGCTGCGGCCACGACATCGTCGTCACGTCCGCATCCCTGAGCTTCAGGGCGTAGGTGAGCTCAGACGCCAACAGATCGGTGGTATCCGAAGCAGTGATCATCAACCAGGAGTTGGCAGCGACGTGCGCGGGCAGCGCGGGCAGCTCCTGCTTGCGCCACTCGACGGCCTGCAACCGCTCGTTGAGCACGCGGTCGCCCTCGGCCACGCCGGTACCCATCGACAGTCCATCGACTGCGAGTAGCACGGTGCCGTGATCGTCGATCAGGTGGATGTCGGCCTCGACACCGGAACCATCGAGGGAGACAACGCGAGTGAGGCAGTAACGGGCCTTGTTGGGCTGGCCGTAGGCACGCAGACGGCGCACACCCAGTGGCAGCAGCAGTCCGCCGGTACCGGTGTTCTGAACTCCGGGATGGGCCGCGACCGACTGGAAACACCCATCAAGAAGTGCCGGATGCACGCCATAGGCACTCTGTTGACCACGGATCACGGTCGGCAGACCGATCTCAGCCAGAACCGTATCGCCGGCACCGTCGGTGGCGTTGACGCCGTTCAGCGCGGTGAATGCGGGGCCGAATTGCACACCGCGGGTGTCGAACCAGTGTCGAACATCGGCACCGTCGGCGCGATGCGGATGGTCGGCGAGCAGCGCGTCCACATCGTAGGCGGCGGGATGGTCGTCGCCGACGGCGTTGTCCACGGCCTGCAGGACCGCACTGGCCCGGCGTTCGCGTTCACCGTCCTGGTCGGTCTCGACCAGGAAATCCCATGTGCCGGGCCGCAGCGCGCAAGCCTGCGCGCTGACCGCGGTTTCGTTCTCCAGCAGCATCATTCGCTCGAACCGCACGTCGCGCACCTCGGCCGCGTCGCCCAGTGCAGTGCGCGCGGCCGTCAGCGCCATCTCGCAGAACGCCGCGCCCGGCATCGCGGGTACGTTGTTGATCTGGTGATCGATCAGCCACGGCAGTGCCGCCGTGCCGACCTCGGCTGCCCAAACATGACGGACCGGCTCCTCGAGCAGACGAACGTGTGAGCCCAGTAGTGGATGTGCCGCGACCAGATGCGCACCCCGGCCCTGTTCAGCGGCGTGACGCTCCAAGATCAACGCTCGGTGGCTCCACGCCGGAAGTGGTGCATCGACCAGTCGCCCCCCAGGAAGCAGCGAGGCGAAGTCGACCCGGGCGCCGGCGGCGAAAATATCGCCGAACAGACCCCATAGTCCGTTCGGCATCTCTTGCCCGCGGCGCATGCCGGCCACCGCGGCCACCGGGATGTCCAGCGTGGCCGCGGTCTGGTCGATGGCACGGACCAGCAGCGGATGCGGAGCCAACTCGGCGAAGACCCGGAAGCCGTCCTCGAGCGCGGCCTGGGCCGCGGCGGAGAACCGGACCGTGTGGCGCAGGTTGTCGACCCAGTAGTCGACGTCGCAGTGGGGCTGCTCACGCGGATCGAAGAGAGTTGCGGAGTAATACGGAATGTGCGGAGCCAGTGGGGTGATGTCGTCGAGCATCCCGGCGAGCTCATCAAGGATCGGTTCCACCTGCGGGGTGTGCGATGCGACGTCGACCGCGACCTCGCGCGCCATGATCTCGCGCTGATCCCAGTCGGCGACGATACGGCGGACGGTTTCGGTGGCGCCGCCGATCACGGTCGACGTCGGGGACGCCACGACAGCGACCACCACGTCCTCGATGCCCTGCTGCTCCAACTCCTCACGCACTCGTTGGGCCGGAAGTTCGACAGCGGCCATGGCACCGCCGCCGGCGATCTTCAGGCACAGCAGCGAGCGGCGACAGATGACCTTGACGCCGTCCTCGGTGGACAGTGCACCCGAGACCACCGCCGCGGCGACCTCGCCCAGCGAGTGTCCGATGACCGCCCCGGGCGTCACACCGTGGGACCGCATGGTGGCGGCCATGGCAACCTGCATCGCGAAAAGGGTGGGCTGCACCCGGTCGATCCCGGTCACCGTCTCCGGTGCGACCAACGCCTCGGTGATCGAGAAACCGGATTCGGCGGCGATCAGCGGTTCGAGTTCGGCGATCTTCGCGGCGAAAACGGGCTCGCTCGCCAGCAGGCCGACACCCATCGTGGCCCACTGCGACCCCTGACCGGAGAACACCCACACCGGTCCGCGGTCGTCCTGGCCGACGGCAGGTTGAAACGGGTCGTCGCCGTCGGCGACGGTCCGCAAGCTCTCGATCAGATCGCTGCGACTAGCTGCGTTCACCGCAGTGCGCACAGGTCGATGGCCGCGGCGGCACGCCAGGGTGTAGGCGAGATCGCCCAGATCCAGATCAGCGTCAGCCGACTCAAGCCAGTCGGCCAGGTTCGCCGACGTCCGGCGAAGGCCATCGGCCGAGGAGGACGTAACGCTGAAGAGCAAGGGTGCGGAGACCGCATCGGCGAGCAAGGGTGCGGAGACCGCATCGGCG
>ERZ888423.511-NODE-511-length-39039-cov-14.720090_pt1 | contig 39039 bp, 45 predicted proteins | sample MGYA00520523_ERZ888423 | MGnify/ENA primary metagenome ERZ888423 (study PRJEB32303, sample SAMEA104408611) | aquatic metagenome | biome: Brackish water; feature: Pelagic; material: water | place: Baltic Sea | collected 2014-06-08T10:24:00 | depth 30,27 m ... | reverse complement strand
CACACCCTTCCCCACACCCTTCCCCGCACCCTTCCCCACACGCGCTGACGACTGTTCACGGAGCCGAAACAGAGCCGCGACACACATGACATCGACGGTCCGTAGCTTTCGCCTCGTAATCCGGATGGCAACGGCGCCACTGGATTCTCCAAGCAAACTTTTCCCTATCCCCGATCCTTTTTGGAGGACCCCGTGCACAATCGTGCGCTTCGAATCATCTCTGGCCTTGGCGGCGTTGTCGCCCTTGTGGCCCTCATGCCCGGAATCACAATCGCTCAGGAAGCGTCAGAGGTTCAAGCGGTCCTCGACAACATCTGGGTCTTCATCGCTGGTTGTTTGGTCTTCTTCATGCAGGCGGGTTTCGCACTCGTTGAAGCAGGCCTGACACGTGCGAAGAACGTGGTGAACATCTTTGCCAAGAACATGGCCGACGCGATCATCGGCATCCTTGCCTTCTTCGCATCCGGCTATGCCCTCGCCTTCAGCGGCGGCAACGACTTCTTCGGCACCGATGGCGGGTGGTTCTTCATGAACGACCTCGACATCAACGCTCTCGGCGGAAGTGGGATCATCAACCTGTCGCACGGAACGTTCTTCTTCTTCCAGGCAGTGTTCGCCGCAACAGCCGTCACGATCTGCTCGGGCGCTATGGCCGAGCGCACGAAGTTCTCGTCATACCTCATCTTCGGCGTGTTCATGTGCGGCATCATCTACCCGGTGGTCGTACACATGACCTGGGGCGGCGGCTTCATTGCTGGCCTCTCGATCGGTGACGCTGTGTACTCCGACTTCGCTGGCTCCGGCGTCGTGCACATGACGGGTGGCATCGCCGCACTTGTCGGCGCGAAGCTTGTCGGTGCTCGCAAGGGCAAGTACGCCGAAGACGGCACGGCGCGAGCGATCCCTGGCCACAACATCCCGTTCGCGATCCTCGGTGTGTTCATCCTTTGGCTCGGCTGGTTCGGCTTCAACCCCGGCTCAGAACTCGCTGCTGACAATCTGGTCACGGGCATTGCGCTCAACACGATCCTCGCTGCTGCTGCCGGTGGCTGCGCCACTGCAGCGTTCGTCTGGATCAAGACGGGCAAGCCTGACATTGCATTCATTGGCAACGGCGTGCTCGCCGGCTTGGTCGCCATCACCGGCCCGTGTGGCACCGCCACACCGGTCATGTCGGTGGTCATTGGCGCCATCGGCGGCATCATCGTGGTCCTCGCTGTCCAGTTCTTCGACAAGATCAAGATCGACGACCCGGTTGGCGCCATCAGCGTCCACGGTGTGGTCGGCATGTGGGGCGTACTGTCGATCGGCATCTTCGCCCGCTACGACGATGCATTCCTCGGACGCGAAGATGCTGGCCTGCTCTACGGTGGCGGTTTCGAGCAGCTCGCTGTGCAGGCCCTCATGGTGATCATCATCATCGCTTGGGTCGGCATTGCCAGCCTCATCGTCTTCTCCGCATTGAAGGCCACCATTGGCCTCCGGGTGAGCGAAGAAGAAGAGGTCGGAGGCCTCGACGTTCCCGAGCACGGCATGGCCGGCTACAACAACGACCCGTCCTACGCCTGAACCTGACTGAAAGACAAGAGACAACAACATGAAACTCGTAACTGCAGTCATCAAGCCGTTCAAGCTTGATGACGTCAAAGACGCACTCAAGGAAGCCGGCTCGTCCGGCATCACCGTCAGCGAAGTGCGCGGCTTTGGCCGCCAAGGCGGCCACACGGAGACCTACCGAGGTGCTGAGTACAAGATTGACTTCGTCCCCAAAGTCCAGGTGAAGATCGTGGTCGAAGACTCCGCCGTCGATGCTGTGGTCGAGGCCATCACCAAGTCAGCTGCCACCGGAAAAATCGGTGACGGCAAGATCTGGGTGACCGACGTCGACCGAATCGTCCGCATCCGTACCGGCGAAGAAGGCACCGACGCCGTGTAGTCCCGGCTTCGCTGTCTGATAACAGCCCGGTGGATCGCAATGTCGCGCTCTGCTCGGACGGTCCCCGTGTCGCATCTTGTCCTCGAGATGTCGGCACGGGGATCGTTTCGTTTTCGGGGCTGATACACCTTGGGTTGCGGTCCGATCCGCGCCCAAGCACACCGTTGGCTGGCGTTCGGAGTGTCTCTGTTTCCGGATTGTGAACATCACGTTTCCGCACGTTCACACTTGGCATACCCTGCCTACGGTCCGCTCTCATGCTCCTCGCACTGGACTCCGGAAACACCGCATGGGTGCTGATCTCGGCAGCACTCGTCCTCTTCATGACGCCCGGGTTGGCGTTCTTCTACGGCGGCATGGTCCGTTCGAAAAACGTGCTCGGCATGTTGATGCAAAACATGTTCGCGATTGGTTTGGTGTCGACCATTTGGGCAGTCGTGGGCTTCTCGCTTGTCTTCGGTGACAGCGGCAACGGTTGGATAGGCAACTTCGACTTTCTCTTCCTCGCCGACGTCACCAACCTCGACGGAGACATCCCCGGCATGGCCTTCGTCGCCTTCCAGATGATGTTCGCGGTTATCACCCCGGCACTGATCACCGGCGCCACAGCCGACCGGTTGAAGTTTGGTTCGTACGCCGTGCTCATCGGATTCTGGTCGTTGCTCGTCTACATCCCTGGCGCCAAGTGGGTGTTTAACGGCTGGCTCCTCGAGATGGGTGCGCTCGACTTCGCCGGCGGCACGGCCATCCACATCAGCGCTGGTGTGGCAGCGCTCGCCGTGATTCTCGTCATCGGCAACCGTAAGGGCCATGGCGACGTGGCAATGCCACCACACAATCTGCCGTTCACGGTGCTCGGTACCGGCATCTTGTGGTTCGGTTGGTTTGGGTTTAACGCTGGTTCGGGCCTCGCCGCTGACGGCCTTGCCGCCCAGGCACTCGTCAATACCCATCTCGCTGCGTCGACCGGCATGCTCGGCTGGCTTCTCGTGGAACGCTGGAAGGGCGGCCACGCAACTGTGCTCGGCGCTTGCTCCGGCGCTGTTGCGGGCCTCGTCGCCATCACTCCGTGCGCCGGCTTCGTCGGTGGTGCGTCGCCGCTGATCATCGGCTTCAGCGCCGGGGCGCTGTGTTTCCTTGCCCTGCAGATCAAGGAGAAGATGAACTGGGACGACAGCCTCGACGTCATCGCGGTACACCTGATCGGCGGCCTTGTCGGCACGCTGCTCCTCGGGCTGTTCGCCGACGCAGCCGTCAATCCAGCAATTGCCGAAGACAGCTCAGAAGGCCTCCTCTTCGGCGGCAGCTTCGAGCTCCTCAAGGATCAGTTTGTTGCGGCACTCGTCGTCGGTGTCTTTTCCTTCGTCGTCACATATGCCCTCGCCAAGACGATCGATGCAACGATGGGGTTGCGCGTCGGCGAAGATGCCGAGTACCAGGGTCTCGACCAGAGCCAGCACGCCGAGTCGGCGTACACCAGCTGACTCTCTTTGAACATCACGCCGTGAACACATCGCACGAACCAGGGACATCATGAAACTCATTACTGCAGTCATCAAACCCTTCAAGCTTGACGACGTGAAGGACGCCCTCAAGGCGATCGATATCACCGGAATCACCGTTTCTGAGGTTCGTGGTTTCGGACGCCAGGGCGGACACACCGAGACCTATCGAGGCGCCGAGTACAAAATCGACTTTGTCCCCAAGGTCAGCCTTGCCACCGTCGTCGACGAAGCGCGTGTTGACGAAGTGGTCGAAGCCATCGCCAACGCCGCCGCCACCGGCAAGATCGGTGACGGCAAAATCTGGGTCACGAACGTTGACCGGGTCGTACGCATCCGCACCGGCGAAGAAGGCACCGACGCCGTCTAGTTTCTCGCTGTTTGCCGGTCTGCTCGACGCTGGCGCCAGTTGCGGAACTCGCCCCTGGTTGCGACCAAGCCGGCCACGATGATCAATCCGCCGACGATCAGGACCGGCCACGCGAACCCGTTGTCTTCAACGGATGTCGAAGTCGTCGACAGTAAAATCCCGAACATTCCGACATTCTTCCGTTTGCGTCGAGATTCCTGCGGCCTGGCCAACAAAAACTTCGACGCACACGTGGTTAGGCCTGGAGCGCGCGGAGGTTGGTGATGGTCTTGCCAGCACCGGCGTCGACGCTTTCGAGTGCCCGCAGAATCGCAACGAGGTTCCGGTCGCGTTCTTGCGCAAGGTCTCGGATCGAGCGGCCTGCTGCTTGCTCGTCGGACTGTTCGGCAATGGTGTCGATCAGTTCATCGGTCAGTTCCGGCGTGTCCATCAGCTTGGTCCACGGCCATTTCAACGCTGGCCCGAACTGCTCCATGAAGTGGCGCATACCGCCCTCTCCCCCGGCGATCCGATAGGTCTCGAACGTGCCCATCTGCGCCCACCGAAGGCCGAAGCCGTAGCGGATTGCGTCGTCAATCTCTTCGGTGGTCGCGATGCCGTCGTTGACGAGCCACAGCGCCTCGCGCCAAACCGCTTCGAGGAGGCGGTCGGCAATGAACGCATCGATCTCTTTGCGCACGTGGAGCGGATGCATACCAAGCGCTCGGTACGTGTCCATCGCACGGTCGATCGTCCCAAGCGATGTCTGTTCACCACCGACGATCTCGACGAGCGGCAACAGGTAGACCGGGTTAAACGGGTGAGCGACGACGAGCCGTTCTGGGCGGGCCATCGATGTTGCGAGGTCCGTCGGCTTGTATCCCGAGGTCGACGACGCAATGATCGCATCAGCTGGTGCAGCAGCATCGATGGCTGCCAACGTCGAGTGCTTGATGTCGAGCCGCTCTGGAACACTTTCCTGGATCAGCCCCGCGTCGGCCACGGCTTCTTCAATCGAGGCACACAAAGACAACGAACCAACGTGGTCTGTCGACAGGCCAAGTGCATCCCATGCCGAAATAGCGTCGGCGAACACGTCGTCCAGTATCTCCGAGGCATTTGGTGACGGGTCATACGCCGCAACGTTGATCCCGCGAAGCCGCATCCGCGCCGCCCAAGCAGCACCGATCACACCACACCCCACGACCGCGCCGCGCTGTGGCAGATCAGCCATGGCGGGTGAGCTGCATCTTCTCGCGAACTTCTGCCGACGTCATGATGTCGAAGTTCATGCTGCTCAAGATGTCAACGGCCCGTTCGACCAGGTCGCGGTTCGTCGCCAACTGGCCCCGGTCGAGGTAGAGGTTGTCTTCGAGACCCACGCGCACGTTGCCGCCGGCAATCGCAGCGAGGGCTACGTATTCGAGCTGCTTGCGCCCGATCGAGAACGCACTGAATGTCCAACTGTCGGGAATGTTGTTGACCATCGCCATGAAGGTATTCAAGTCCGGCGGCGCGCCCCACGGGATTCCCATGCACAACTGCACCATGACCGGGTCAGCAATGAGTCCCTGCTCGACAAGCGACTTCGCCTGCCAGAGGTGGCCGGTGTCGAACACTTCGATCTCCGGACGCACACCGAGCTCCTGAATTTGGCGGGCCATTTCGGCAAGGATCGACGGGGTGTTCGTCATGACGTAGTCGCCCTCGCCAAAGTTCATCGATCCGCAGTCGATGGTGCAGATCTCGGGGAGGATTTTGCGGACGTGATCGAGCCGTTCGGACGCACCCACCATGTCGGTGCCAGCCGCGGCAAGCGGCAGCGGGCTTTCGACTGAACCAAAGGTGACATCGCCACCCATGCCGGCGGTGAGGTTGATCACCGGATCGACATCAGAGGCACGGATCCGATCGACCACTTCGGCGTAGTACTCGACCTCACGCGATGGCGCACCGGTCTCGGGATCGCGAACGTGAATATGTACGACAGCGGCGCCGGCTTTGGCTGCGGCAATACAGTCGTCGGCAATTGCTTCGGGGGTGTACGGCACCTTGTCGGACTTGCCAACGGTGTCGCCACTGCCGGTGACGGCGCAGGTGATGAAGACAGAACTCATGGGGTTTCCTTTTGATCAGGGGTTCGAGGGCGGGTTGCAGGAGGGGTTCGAGGGCGGGTTGCATGACGGGGTTGCATGACGTCACGATCGAGCACACGCAGACGCGAGAGTAGATCGTCACGGTCGACATAGCAGCCAGTGAGGACTCGCGATCCGGCACCCGGATCGAATGCATCGCGACCATGCAACATTCGCCGATTGTCGAAGCCGATGATGTCGCCGGGCTCGAAACGGGAGCGCAGCATGAACCGTTCGTCGTGGGCCACACGCGAAAAGATGCGCATCGCGTCGTAGGCGCGCGGTACGTCGGCAGTTGACATATCCGGGGCAAGCCGGACCGGATAGAACGCACGCATGGTCAACTGTAAGCCCAGCTGACCGTGGTCGATGACCGGGCCGATCCAGCGATGGTCGCCGTCGAGCGCCCGGTTGGCGAACACCCAGTTCAAGGTGGTGAGCGCCTCGTACTCGGCCGGATGATTCGCTTCGAGTTCGGCGACGACGGCGAGCCCGTCGGTCATCCGTGATGCTCCACCTGCGACCGTGTTCTCGACGCAGTGCAGAAACTGGAAACCGGGCGGCGTCTCGCGCGTCGGGAGGTCGGCGTGTTGGCCGAGATTCAGGCCCGTGTTTGCTGTTGAATCAGCGTCGAGACGGGCCTCGACCGTGAAGATGTTGCCGAAGTTCGACCCGCGAATCGGGCCAATTCGTTGAATCAGCGTTTCGAGAAACGCCCGATCGGCCGGAGTGTTCCGGAGTCGGGCAAAGCCGTACGTGTGCATTGCTCGTAGCCAGTCGCCGAACACCACAGTGTCATCGAGCACCGATCCGCCATCGAAAGACGGCGGTTCGTCGAGCATGTCGGTCGTCCAGACTGTCAACGGACCAGGAACCGCTTCGGGTCGATGACTCTGGGTAGCGACTGCCCGCAACCATCCGGGGTGAACAATCGACTGCACACCATCGCGCCAGGTCAACTCGAGCGCCCCGTCATCGGTTCGTCGAGCGGTCGACAGGAACGATGCCTCAGGCAAGTCGGCTGGGTCGACTGTGCTCTCTCGGGTGACTGGATCGATCGCTCGCGAGTTCTCGAAAAGCCAGAGCGAGTAGCAGTCGAGATCGAGCCCATCAGCCCAGATGACATGTACGTTCGGCAACACGCCGTCAACGATGCTGATCGGCACCCACGTATACGTAGCAAAGTCCGGAGTGGGCATCACCTCAATCATCGCCAGCGAAGATTACATGGCTCAGCCGAGGGTCCGCGCCGTCTCACTCAGCACCACAGCTGAGCGGTCGGCCGGCAAGGTCCGGGCCAGCCGGTCGCCGGTGTCGATCGTGACCCCCAGCCAGTAGCTCTCGTTCCGAAAATGATGGAGCCGGTGGTTCTTGGCGAGCTGGGAGTAATAACGGGAGCGGGGTCGATACCGCGAGTGTACGAGCAGGTGGACCCACTCGTAATGCAACAGTGCACCGAGCCCAGCGGACACAACGGTGGCCCCGATCGCTCGGGCTGAAGAAATGCCGAGCAGTGAAAGGCCGCCCGCTGCAACGGCCACCGGAGCAATGATCGCCAGACACGATCCAATCGCATTCGGTCGACGCAGCAGTAACCACTCCATGTCATCCGGGTCACGGTGGTGCCGCTCGTGAGAGTCGCGTGTGCCCAGCAGTTCGGCCAGCGTTGAGCCGGGCTCGGCATGCAGTAGTCGACGGTGGATGACCCACTCCACCGGGCCCAATGCAACAACGACCGCGAGCACCCCAAGCGCGTCGCCGAACGACCAGTTGCCCAATGCCAAACGGACGACAGCCGAGAAACAAGTCGCAACGATAACCACGCGGCAAGACGCTGATCGGGCGAAGGAGCGGACCGCTTCGCCGAGCGAGGTGATGTCCCTGGCGCGGTGCACAATCACTACGGTACGTCAGGCGTCCGCTGGATGCAGATCGGTGCTTCCAACGTTGGAAAGGACGTCTGACTCACGCGGCGTGAAATTCGGTGGCGGGTGGGTTGATGTTGCCGCGGCCACGCGGCGTACAGTCGCCTGCATGACGACGATTGAAACGCCAGCCGACGCTGCCCCCAAGAAGGAGCGCTGGACAGCGCAGTGGAAAGAGCTGTACAGCGAAGTCATCACCAACAACCTGTGCACCGGCTGCGCTGGTTGCGTCGTCACCTGCCCCCACGATGTGATCGGGTATGAACACGAAGAGGGTAAGTACATCCCTTTCCACATCGAAGAAGAGTTGGGCCTCGACAACTGCATCCACGGTGAGAAGGGTTGCACCACATGTACCCGCGCCTGCCCTCGCTTTCGCGCCTGGGAGCCCGCTGCCGATATGCACCTGTTCGGCCGTGTCCGCGAACCCGACGAAATGGCCGGCATCTGGCGTCAGCTCTACCTCACCCGTGCGAGCGACGAGATGGTCAACAAGATGGGCCAAGATGGCGGCCTCGTGTCAGCGATGCTCATTTGGCTGCGCGAACACGACTACATCGACGCAGCCCTGGTGTCTGGCGTCGAAGAGGACGACGCGTGGAAGGCCAAGCCGGCCGTCGTGTCTACCCGCGAAGAGATCCTCGCCACCGCAGGTTCGCGTTACACCTACTCCGCTAACCCGCTCGCACTCCGCGAGGCCAAAGAAAAAGGCTTCAAGCGGCTCGCCCTCGTCGGCATGGGTTGCCAAACCTCATCGCCGCCGGTCATGTGGGACCGCAAAGCCGGCAAGGTGAGTAAGCCGTTCCTGTTCAACATTGGCCTGCTCTGTTCCAAGACATTCGATGATGCCATCTTCGAAGAACTCTTCGAGGCCAAGTACGGCCTGAAGAAGCAAGACATGGTGAAGATGAACATCAAGGGCGCCTTCCAGATCTGGATGAAAGATGGCTCTTACCACGAGATCAACCTGAAGGAATGCCACGCTTGGACTCGCGAAGGCTGCAAGACATGCCCCGACTTCGCGGCCGAACATTCTGACGTCGCCACGGGCGGCATCGGCGAAGACAACGACTGGACACTCACCATCGTGCGTACCGAACTCGGTGAGGAAGTCATCGAGCGGATGATCGCTGACGGCTCGATCCTTGCGAAGCCAGCGCAGACCGACGAGACCGCAATGCGTCTGCTGCGACTGCTGTCGATCGTCAGCCGCCGTCGTTGGCCTGAAGGCGCTGACCTCGCGCCGGCAATTGGTGTGCCGCCGCCCAAGAAGAAGGCTGCAGCGGTCACGGCCGAACCGGCAGCCGATGCCAAGCCTGACGAGCCGAAGGCTGCCGACGCGAAAGCTGCCGAAGCGAAAGCCGAGCCGGCGTCAGAACCAAAGAAAGACTGATCAGGACGGCGTGGCGCCTGGCGTCACGCCGTTGCTCAATCGTTGTTCAATTGCTGCACTCGGCGAGATCGGCCTCGAAGAGGTCGAGCGCCGTACCGGGGCCAGCGTCGGTCGCGGCCTTGGTGATCGCTTCGTAATCTGAGTCGGAATAGGTCTCGAGCTTGCCAAACAGGCAGTCACGGACTTCCTGCGTGATCTGGCCCTGAATGAGTGCCGTATCGACGATGTCTTCGGCGACGCGCCGGTTGCCCGGATCAGAGTTACACGCACTCAGACCGAGCACGGCGACGACCGCGACACCGGCAACTCGCAGGCGACGGGTGGTCGCAGTATGGCGGGGCTGGCGCTTCGAGTTCACAGAGGCGAAAGGCTACTGGCACGATGAGGGGATGCCGCTCCACCACGAGGCTCGCACGCTGCTCGACATGATGGAGGCAATCGGTGCACCGCCGCTTGATTCGCAACCACCAGCCGAAGCGCGGGTGGCCCGCAAGGCACTGGCGGCCGATCCGACCGAGCAGTGCCACGAGATTGTCGAAATTGACGCCGGCGGCGTTCCCGCCCGCTTGTATCGCGCAGCACCAACTGGAACGACGCCAGGGCTACTCGTGTTCATCCACGGAGGCGGCTGGGTAATCGGCGATCTCGACAGCCACGACAACGTCTGTCGATCGCTGACCAACCGCAGCGGGTTGACCGTGCTCAGCGTCGACTACCGACTGGCGCCCGAGGACCCGTTCCCTGCGGGGCTCGACGACTGCAGTGCAGCAACACTGTGGGCCTACGAACACGCCGACGAACTCGGCATCGACCCGACACGCATTGCCATCGGCGGCGACTCAGCGGGCGCGAACATCGCCGCCGTCGTCTGCCACGAAACCACCGTGCCACTCGGCTTCCAGCTGTTGATCTACCCGGTGGTCGATGCCCGGATGAACACGAAGTCCTACGACGAGAACGGCGAGGGCTATTTCTTGACGAAGAGTTCGATGCAGTGGTTTACCGACCACTACCTGTCGGGTGGCGCGGGCACGCCCGATGACCCACGTGTTTCACCGTTCCTCGCATCGGATGAGGTATTGGCCGCTGGTCCGCCGGCGCTGGTTATCACCGCCGGCTTTGACCCGCTCAGAGACGAGGGCATCGCATACGCCGATCGGCTGTCATCGGTCGGAGTCGTGGTGAGTCATGTCCACTTTTCCGGCCAAATCCACGCCTTCTACTCGCTCCCCGACCAACTCGGTGACGCTCGGCTCGCACACGCTCTGTCAGCGCAGGCACTCGTCGCCGCGCTTGGTTCCTGAGTGAGCGGTGACACTGTGCCTCGCACAGTGTCGCCGGCGAGTTCGTTGGCGCGAGTGAAGACGGCGTCGAGCATTGGTTCGGTCAGCCGCTTCGTGAACGTATTTTGCTGACTGACGTGATAGCTGCAAATGACGGTGAGTTCGCGGCCCTCGGATGAGGTGACGGGCACTTCGACTCCGTGACCGAACTTCGGTTTCGGACGGACACTAAAGAAGTTCATCGCTGCGTCGTACCCGAACGTGCCGAGACAGATGACGACAGTCGCACCAGACAGCGCTTCGAGTTCGCGCACCAAAAACGGTCGGCACCCGTCGCGTTCAGTCGTTGTGGGCTTGTTCAAGGGCGGGGCGCACTTGACGGCCGACGTGACCCAGGCGTTGGTGAGCATCAATCCGTCGGCGCTGGACGTGGACTCGGCCTGGTTGGCCAAGCCGGCTGTATGCATCGAGCGAAACAACCAGTCCCCGCTGCGGTCGCCGGTGAACATCCGTCCGGTCCGGTTGGCTCCGTGGGCGGCAGGAGCGAGCCCCAGAATCACGATCTGTGCGGCTGGATCGCCGAAACCGGAGATTGCCTTACCCCAGTAGTCGTCGTCGCGATACGCCGCTCGCTTCTCGACAGCCACCTGCTCACGCCACTCGACCAGCCTCGGGCAGGCCCGACAGCCGTGGATCTCCTGGGTCAGAACCTTCAGTGACTTTGTGCGCTCGGCGGGCGTCGGCATTGGAACCGACAGTAGGTTGGACTTCTCATGGCGACAACAACTGGCACCAAGAAATCAGCAGCACCCAAGCGTGCGGCCAAGCAAGCGGCGACGAAGACCTCACCTCGGACCAAGGCCGCTCCGAAGAAGCGTGATGCCAACCAGGGGCCGAAGCCGACGACCATTCTGATGGTTCGTCATGGCCAGACACCGACGACCGGCAAAGTCTTGCCAGGTCGCGCCAAGGGCCTACACCTCGCCGACCTGGGCCACGAGCAGGCCAAAATCGCCGCACTTCGTCTCGCCGAACTCAAGATCGACGCCGTGTACAGCTCGCCGCTCGAGCGGGCCAAAGAAACCGCTGCGCCGATCTCGGCCGCCTGCGGCCTGAAGACGCAGATCGAACGCGGCCTCTTCGAATGCGACTTCGGCGACTGGACCGGCAAAGAACTCAAGGATCTGATGAAGCTCCCAGAATGGCAGACCGTGCAACGTGCACCGTCGACGTTCCGGTTCCCGAACGGCGAGAGCTTCACCGAAATGCAGACCCGTATGGTCGGAGCGCTCGACAAGCTGCGCAAGCTGCACCCCGGCGGCACGATCGTCTGTGTCAGCCACGCCGACACGATCAAGGCAGCCGTTGCGCACGCTATGGGCACCCACATCGACCTGTTCCAGCGCATTGTCATCAGCCCGGCGTCGATTAGTGCTGTCACCTGGCACGCCGGCGGCCCAATTGTGCTCGCGGTCAACTCGACCGGCCGGCCACTCACCGAGTTGAAGCCTGCATGAGCGTCTTCTACGAATTTGACGACGTTGACGCATTCACGACCGGCACCGTTGGCGTGCCTGGAAACCGCACCTTCTTCATGCAGGTGAGGTCTGAAGGCCAGCGTGTCACGGTCAAGTGCGAGAAGCAGCAGACTGCAGCGATCGTCCAGTACCTCCGCAAGGTCCTCAGCGATCTGCCACCGCCTGAAGATCGGCCGATGCCTGGCGCTCTCGAACTTGCAGAGCCCATCGATGCATCGTTCGTACTTGGTCCGATCGGCCTCGGCTACGACCGAGCCACCGACAAGCTCCTCATCCAACTTGAAGAAGTTGGCGATGTTGACGAAGACGGCGAAATGATCGACGACGACCGCGGCCATGTCCGCATGTACGTGAGCCGCGGCCAGGCCGCAGCCTTCTGCGATCACGCCGATCGCCTCGTCGGATCGGGCCGCCCTGACTGCCAGTGGTGCACACAACCGATCGATCCTGACGGCCACGCCTGCCCGCGTATGAACTAATTCACATGTCAAACGACGACATGGCCCTCGACGAGGTTGAGCCTGACGATGGTTGGGACGACGAGTCTGATTCGGACGAGCAGGAATCAGAAGACCGCGGAGTCGAACTTCGCATCGATTCGATCGTCGACCCCATCGCGCACCTGCTGGACGGTGAGATCGAGATCGAAGGGCGGATGCCATACAGCAGCAATGCCACATTCCTTGTGCATGTGGTGCACGAAGGCAAGTCGCATCCGGCGATCTACAAGCCGATGCGTGGCGAGCGACCGCTCTGGGACTTCGAGCCGGGCTTGCACCGTCGCGAGGTAGCGACCTATCGCATGAGTGAGGCGCTCGGCCTCGGGGTCATCCCACCAACGGTGCTGCGTGATGGCCCAGCTGGCGAGGGATCGGTGCAGTGGTTCGTTGCTGGCGACTTCGCCGAGCACTACTTCACGATTCGACAAGTGCGACAAGACCTCGACGATCAATTTCGAGCGTTGGCGCTGCTCGACATCATCTGCAACAACACCGACCGCAAGAGCGGCCACTGCATCCTCGTCCCCGAAAAGACGCTCGGCGATGGCACGGACGTGCCCGCCCAGGTCTGGGGCATCGACCACGGCCTGTGCTTTGCTGCCGAGTACAAGCTCCGCACTGTCATCTGGGACTTCGCTGACGAAGCGATCCCCGAACCCATGCTCGACAAGGTCAGCAAACTCGTCGATCGGATCCCGCTGGACATCGCGGCATTGCTCAGCGACGACGAAGTCGAAGCAATCCAGGGCCGAGCCACCTGGTGCGTCAAACATCGCCGGTTCCCCACCGACCCAACCGGCCAGCGCTATCCCTGGCCCCTCGTCTGACAAGCCACTCGTTCGCATGTCCACTTGCGACCAGTGGGGAAGTGGACGCTTTCGTGGAAGGATGCCGATATGTCCGACGAGCCGCACTTCGAGCCCGATGAAGATCTCCAAGATCTGATTCATGCGGCCGACCTTGACGGGTTGGTTCGGATGATCGACAACCGTTGTTCGTCACACGACTGGGACGGGCTGTTGCGTGTGCGTGATCGCTCTCGGTCAGCCGTAAAAACCGGTCGCCAGCTTTGGCCAGCAGCCACGCTTGCCGAATACCGGCTGGCGTTGCTCGCGCCGCCACCGTTCGTTGGCATTGTTCTCGACGAGGCCGATGGGCTGGCCGGACGCTTCACCACCGGCCCGCTGACCGAGGTTGCCGCACAGCATCACACCTGGATCGATCTCGAAGGTGAAGTCGGCCGCGGCCCACATGCTGCCTTCGTCGCCCACGAGCGGGCAATACGGGGCGAGATCGTCAATGACCCCGAGCTCGCTCCCGTCCTCGACATCCCGACCGAAGTGCAAGGCTGGGAACCCCGGTACGAGGTCGCCACGTACTCAGACAACGGTGCCGAGTTTCCGGCCCCCAAACTGTCCGAAGCCTGGGAAGACATCGAGACGTCTGGCGATGCCGAACGCCTCGACGACGAGGTCGAACTGGCGGTCCGTCAACTCCTCGAGCCGTGGACCAGCGGATCGAATGGGCGCGCTGAGGTCGTCTGTGTCGAAGGCGACATCGGAGCAGCCATTGGTGCACTTGGCGTCCGCCGCGCACGAATCGCTCCACTCGAACCAGCCGAGGCACTTGCCTGGCTGGCCTGGGCCGGGGCCAGCGGCGGCGCACACGGGCGACGACGCGGAGCCTCAAGCGGCCGGTTCGGGGCCTGGTGGGTCATCGGCGCACTCGGTGACATCCTCGACGATTGGCCGGTCAACCCTGACGAAATCGGTCAGGTGCTCAACGATCTGGAATGGTTCCGCTGGGATGCATTCGAACCGGCCATCGGCTGGATACTCCAGCTAGCGATCGAAGATCCTGATGAGGGCGTCGCTTGGGCAATCAGCGCTCGCGACGCCGTATAGCCGAATCGCGGTCAGAGAGCGATCAGAGAGCGATCAGACGCCGCGCGCGCTGATCACGGCGGGGTCGCTGACTTCGATCATGATGCACTCACCGGGGCACTCTTCGGCTGCGTCGGCAGCTGTGTCGATGAGCGAGTCAGGAATGCGGGCAACGCCGTTCCCCATGTCGGGGCCATGACCGTCACCTTCGCCACCGTCGAACAGAATCGTCGTACCGAAGTGCGATGCCTCTTCCTTCACGATCCAGAGACCGTCGTCACGAGCCTGGAAGACATCGGGGCAAATCTCTGAACAGATGCCATCTCCAGTGCAGAGGTCCTGATCAATCCAAACCATGAGAGCAGACATGAGCGGAGCTTAGGAGAGAACCAGCGGGAAAAAGCAAAGAGTCGGACCCGAAGAAGGGGTCCGACTCTTGCAAGTCAATTCAATTCAATTCAATTCAATTCAATTCGGAAACAGATGATCAGCCTCGGGCTTCGAGTGCAGCGATCAACTGTGGGAGGACCTTGTGGACGTCACCCACGATTCCGAGGTCAGCAACGCCGAAGATCGGCGCTTCCTTGTCCTTATTGATCGCGATGATGTTCTTTGAGCCCTTCATGCCCACCATGTGCTGGGTGGCACCAGAGATGCCAGCAGCGATGTACACGGTCGGCTTGACGACCTTGCCGGTCTGTCCGACCTGGTAGCTGTACGGGACCCAACCGGCGTCGACGATCGCACGTGATGCGCCAGGTGCACCCTTGAGGAGCTTGGCGAGGGTCTCGATCATCTCGTACTTCTCGGCATCACCAAGACCACGACCGCCACCGACGACAACAGCTGCTTCGTCAAGCTTCGGGCCGCTGGTTTCTTCGACATGCACGGCGGTGACCGTTGCACCTCCGGTTGCACCGAGCTCGCCAGCAGCAGCTGCGACGATCTCACCAGCGGCGCCAGCGCCACCAGCTGCTTCGAAGCTCTTTGGACGGAAAGCTGCAAGGAACGGACGCTCGCCGGTGAACGTGGAGTTCACCAGCTTGGAGCCACCGAAAATCGGCGTTTGCACGGTGACCGAATCGCCGTCGACCGTGATGTCGGTCGAGTTGGTGAGCACCGTACGGTCGAGCTTGACCGACAGGCGGGCCATGACGTCACGGCCTTCGTAGTTCTGCGGGAACATGATGACGTCGGGAGCGTCGCCCCCGTTGATCACGGCCTGCATTGCAGACGAAACCGCAGGACCCGGCAGCGCACCAGCAAGATCACCAGTCTCGTAGATCTTTGCGGCGCCGTGATCGGCGAACGCAGCGGCTGCCCCGCCGGCTGAGCCAGCAACGAATGCCGTCACCGAACCGCCGAGCGTGTTGGCCTTGGAGAGCAGTTCGAGCGTGGCAGTGCTGGCGGTATCGCCGTCTGCCTGGGCGAACACCCAGATGTTGTTGAGAGTCATGATCAGATCACCTTCAGTCCGTCGAGGAACTCGACGATCTTGTTGAACGTTTCGCCATCGTCTTCGATGACCTCGCCAGCCTCGCGGGCGGGAGCGTCATCGACCGATGTGATTTGCTGGGCCCAGGACACGGCTTCGATGCCAAGATCGGCAGCGGTAACGGTGTCGACCGGCTTCGACTTGGCGGCCATGATGCCCTTAAAGCTTGGGTAGCGGGGCTCGACGACGCCTGCGGTCACAGAGACCACTGCGGGGAGCGTGCAGGTGACTTCGTCGTAGCCGGCTTCGGTCTGACGGTCGACCTTGACGGTGCCACCATCGACGGTGATCGTCTTAGCGAAACCGACCGAGGGAAGTCCGAGGACTTCGGCCATCTGCTCGGGCACGGTGCCGGTGTAGCCGTCGGACGACTCGGTACCAGCAATGATCAGGTCGTAGTCGCCCGCCCGACCGATAGCGCCAGCCAAAACCTTGGCAGTCGTCAGCGCATCGGCACCGGCAAGCGCCGGGTCAGATACGAGAACTGCCTTCTCGGCGCCCATGGCGAGTGCGGTACGCAGACCGGACACTTCGTCATTCGGGGCCATCGAGACCAGGGTGACAGAGCCTTCACCAGCGGTGTTCACCAGCTGGAGCGCCATTTCGACGCCATAGCTGTCCGACTCATCGAGGATGAGTTTCCCGTCTCGCTTGAGCGTGTTGGTCGAGGGATCCAGCTCACCCGGCAATGCCGGGTCAGGGATCTGTTTCACACAGACAATGACATTCATAAGGCCACTTAAGTTACCGGTGAGTCAAGTACGAACCCAATTCGAGCTCACCGATGTGACGCGCGTCGAGACGACCGCCTTGTACCGTTCCGGGCAGTGAAGGTCTTGCTCGTGGTCAACTCGTTCGCCTCATCGGTGACAGCGCGCAACACCGTCGTCGTCCACCGTCGGCTCAGTCGGGGCCACGATGTCGAGATCGTCGAAACCAATCGACGAGGCCACGCAACCCGGTTTGCCCACGACGCGGCCCGTCGAGGCGTTGACGTCGTCATTGGCTACGGCGGCGACGGCACGCTCAACGAGGTCGCCACGGGCATCGCCGGCACCGACACCGCACTCGGCGTCCTGCCCGGTGGCTCGACCAATGTGTTTGCGCGCACCCTCGGAATGCCTAACGACCCGGTCGAAGCGGTCGAGTACCTGGCCAGGGGCCTCGACGCCGCAGACCTCCGCCCGATCGGCCTCGGCCAGGTCAACGGTCGTTACTTTTGCTTCCACGTCGGAGTCGGTTACGACGCTGCTGTTGTGCAACAAGTCGAAAAGCGTGGATCGCTCAAGCGCTGGCTCGGGCACCCACTGTTTATCTCTGCCGGCCTTTCGACTTGGTTGCGGGGATACGACCGTCAGCACCCACACTTCAGCGTCACCGGCGACGGCGGGGAGCCCATCGACGACGGGTATTTCACGATCGTGCTGAACACGAACCCGTATACGTACCTCGGGAATCGGCCGCTCGACCTCTCCCCCGCCGCAACACTCGATCGGGGCTTGGTCGCTATCACGTTCAAGACGATGAACGCACGGGCAATCCTCAGCTCACTCGCCGGAGCACTCAAGGGTGGAGGCGTTCAGCCAGCCGACCATCTCGACGTGCGGACTGACGTGAGCAATCTGGTGATCGAACACGCAACGCCGTTCCCCTATCAGGTCGACGGTGACGCACTCGGAGACACCGGACGACTCGAGTTCGTCCACGTGCCCGACGCCGTCAAGCTCGTGTTCCCCACTGCCCTTCCGGGCTGATCCGACGACCCAGCGCCATCAGCGCTAGGTCCGGCACATCGGTACAGACGCCGTCGACACCGATCGCAGCGAGTTCTTGCAACCGCTCGGGGTCATTGCAAGTCCAGGTGTTGATTGCGATGCCGGCGCCATGACAGCGATCGACCATCGCCTGATCGATGGTCGGCTCCCACGGATGCACCGCAGCATGGCCAGCAGCAGCGGTCTGCTCGATCACTTCGGAAGTGGCATTCATCACCAAATAAGCCGTCATCAAATCGGGTGCCAGTTCGCGACATCGCTGGACAGTGGCCCAGTCGAATGACGAGATAATCCAGCGCGATGCATCACCGTGCTTGCGCATTTCCGCGATGGCCAGCTCGGCAACGGCCACGGTTGGGTCATAGCCGGCCTCGTCATCAGAGTTCTTGATTTCGACATTGACGAGCATGTCGCCGCACGCTGTAAGGACCTCGCAGAGCACCGGATAGCCGTCGAGTACAGCCGGTTCGTTCGGCAGTGGGTCGTGTTTTACGATCAATCGACCGTCAGGGGCCAAGCGGACATCGAGTTCGACGCCGTCAGCTCCCATCTTGTCGGCGAACTCGAACGCTCGGATCGAGTTCTCTGGAGCAGCAGCCGAAGCGCCTCGATGTCCAATCACCAGCATGTTTCAAGTATTGCGGCCGACCGGCCCCAGCTCCGAATCCACCCCCAGCACGCGCGCGATGCCGGCGTCAAGCCCGCGCGTGTCACACACACTGCCACTTGCGGAGTTCCGTGGTCGCGCCTACATTTGCTCCGTCGAGCGGGCGGCCTTACACACCTTGCGTTGCAGACCCGCGTGCAGCGCCCGAACGAACTCCTTGGAGACTTACCAGTGACGATTCTTGCGTCCAGCATCACCTTGGGAGCTGCGGAAACCGATTGGCGAGACGACGCCCTGTGCCGTGAAACCGATCCGGAGCTCTTCTTCCCGGTCGGCACCACCGGAAACGCGCTGGTTCAGATCGACAACGCCAAAGAAGTGTGCGGCGAATGCCCGTCCGCTCAGGGTTGTCTCGATTTCGCTCTCGACACCAACCAGGACTCCGGTATCTGGGGCGGCCTCACCGAAGAAGAGCGCCGCGTCATCCGTCGCAAGCGAGTGGCCGCAACCCGCGCCGCCCGCGCCGCCGTCGGCTGATTTTTCTCGACGTCACGCCTCAGCGACTCAGTCGTCGACGGCCGGCACCGACAATTCGATCACTGTGCCGTGGTTGTGCGACGAGCCGTCGCCAAGGCCTGCTGCGTCGAGGTCGTCCGATACTGCCGGACGGATCGAGATGGTTCCGTTGAGTTCTGTCGTCACCAGTGTGCGGACAATCGACAAGCCGAGCCCCGTCGAGGAGTCAAGGTCAAAACCTGAGTCGACACCACGACCATTGTCGGTGACCTTGATATGGAGCTGGTGAAGCCGCTGGGTCAACATCACCGTCACTGCGCCACCACTGCTGCCCTCGGGGAAACCATGTTCGACCGCGTTCTGCAACAGTTCGGTTAACACGACCGAGAGCGGTGTTGCCGTATCGGCAGCAATCCGACCGCCATCACCGCTGACCGTGAACCGGACCGGGCGGTCAGGCGACTGCAGACCTTCTTCTGCCAGCCGGAGCAACGGCCGCACGATCTCGATGAATGCGATGTCTTCGCCGGGCTCTCGCGAAAGTGACTCGTGGACCAGAGCAATCGTGCGGATGCGGCGCACCGATTCCGACACCGCCGCCTTGGCCTCCGGGTTCGTGAGGCGCCGCGACTGCAGCCGCAGCAGCGACGAGATGGTCTGGAGGTTGTTCTTAACCCGGTGATGGATTTCACGGATCGTTGCGTCCTTAGAGAGCAGAAGGCGATCGCGTTTGCGGATTTCGGTGACGTCGCGAACGAGCATGAGGCCGCCGTCGACGACCGGTTCCCCATCGACATGTCGGATAAGCGGCACGCACCGACTGAGGAGCGTGACGTCGGCACCTTGCTCGAACTCCTCAACCACGGGCTCCATGCGTTCGAACGCCTGGCGGGCCGGGCCATCGTGGAACCCAAGTTCGGCAAGCCGCATACCGACCGGGTTGGCATGGATCCCGACGCGATGGAGCGCTGAGTTCGCATTCGGCGACACATAGGTGACCGTGCCGTTCGCATCGAGCATCAGCACGCCGTCGCCGATACGCGGCGCTGCGCTCGAGTCAGCAACACGGCCCGCGAACGGGAACGTGCCGGCGTTGATCATGAGGACGAACTTGTCGAAAATGATGCTGTAGGCCTGCTCGAGTTCGCCGAGGCTGCGACCGTCTTGGACCTTCCATTCCTTACTGAGCACGGCAACCACTCGGCCTTCTCGTCGAACGGGAATCGCCATCAGCCGGGTGCTGGCCCGGTCGCCTGATCTCGCTGCGATCTCGCCTTCGAGGCTCTCACCGGTGGCTGCGGCCTGTTCGAGAAGGCTGGCGCCGCTGGTCGCCCATGTGCCGATGTAGTCAGCGACATACATGGTTTGGTTCGTGGCAGGACGGACTTGGTCAACAACGACCCACTTCCCATCGTTCGACCGGACGTAGAGCAGGAGATCGGCGAAGCAGAGATCAGCGAGAAACGCCCACTCGGCGCCAAGCCGCTGCAAATGATCGATGTCGTCGTCATCGAGTGACGAGTGTTGCCGTGACAGGTCGGCCAATGAAGTCATCAAGGAGAGTCTGCCGCATCCGACAGCAACAGCCGTTGCAATCGGGCCGACAGTTTCGAGCGCGACGGTTCAGCCGTTGACGGAGTCGACGCGTAGATGCTCAGCCAGCTCGCCCAGGCCGGCGATGTCGTGAATGTCTCCGGTGAGCCACGGGGCATCAAGCATCGTGGTTGCAAAGGTTGCCAGCTCTCCTCGACGCTCGGTTTCTCGGCTCGCAACGAGTGCGACATCGTCGAATCGCTCAGCGAGTTGAGCGAGGACCGCAGCGACAGTTTTGGGCGAAACATCATCGAGCTGCTCGGCAACAGCATCGACGAGTTCAGGCCCGGCTGCAAGAAGCGCGTTGGCACTAGCGATTGCATCGTTCCCTGCAAGTCGGGCCGGCAACACACGGTTCACAACCATTGCTCCGAGCGTCATGCCTCGATTGAGTAACGCCTGGGCGAGGAACTTTGCTTCGTGACTCGGAGCAGTCTCGAGCGTGGTCACGACAACGAAGGCCGTCTGGGCATCGCCCAGCAATGCTTCGACCGCACGCGCTCGCTTGACGAACCCCTTTTCCATTGCTTGGAACAGCACAAAAAAGTCTGCAATGTCCTGGAGGAATCGGGAGCCGAGCACGCGATCGGCAATTTGGTAAAACGGCTTTGACGCCACCGTGAAAAGACGCGAGCGATACGGCACGGTGAGCCAGCGCAGCAGTCGGCTACCAAAAAAGTCGATCATCCGACTCGGCGCGTCGAGAATCGACAACGCATTACGCGACGGAGGCGTGTCGACGATCACCAGGTCGAAGTCACCGGTCGCATGCAGGTCATGGAGCTGCTCCATCGCGAGATAGTCGTGGCTGTGAACAAAGCGACTCGTGATGTTTTGATACAGCGGGTTGGCCAGCACGGCTTCGCGCACTTCAGCATCGGGCGCGTGTTGGCGGATCAGCTCGTCCCACCCGGCCTTGGTGTCGAGCATTGCGACCCACAGCTCACCGCGCACGGTGACCCCGGCCGCTTTAAAAATTGCAGGCTCGATCCGGACCGGGCTGTTGCCGACCTCGTCGAGGCCCAATGCTGTGGCAAGCCGTTTGGCAGGGTCGACGGTGAGCACGAGGATCTTGCCCTTTTGACGTTGGGCTGCAGCAATGCCCATCGCTGCAGCAATCGTGGTCTTGCCAACGCCACCGGAGCCGGCCACGAGGATCATCTCGCGGCTGGCGAGCAGGTTGTCGAGCTCACTCACCGTTCGCTCGTTGGCCACTCGAAATCTCGATGTCGAGTTCGTCAGCGAGCCCGTCGGCGATCAACGACACAACGCGCCGACCACCGTTGCGTGCGAATAACTCGGGCACGGTGATGATCGGGATGTTGAGCGGCGGATCGGCGGCATCAAGCTCGGAGCGCATCCGACCAAGGTGCTGAGCGCCAGTGCGCCGACGAGCATCGGTAAAACGGGCTGCTTCGAGAACGACGCTGGCACCCGGACCGACCGCGTCGATGAGCGTGGGGAGGGCCGCGTCGAGCTGATCGACCACCGCCTGCTCGCGCCGGTCGAACAGCACCGGAAGCACGCGATTAGCAATCACGACGGCAGGGTGCGCACCGGTTTCACTCGTCAGACGGCGCAGTAATTCTGATGATTCGGTCACCGGCATTTCTTCCGGGGTGGTGACCACCGCGACCCCGGTTCGGTTGACGTCGTTCAAGATGTCCAGCATCCATTGGGTCTGCTCACGAACCAAGCCAACCTGCACGAGATCGGCAATCACCTTCGGTGCCCCGATCTGGCTGACGATGTGGCCGGTTGATTCGGCGTCGACGACGATCAAGTCGTAATTTTTCTCGCGCACCTCAAAGCACAGCTTGCCAACGCTCAGAATCTCCTTGACACCGGGTGCGGCGTCAGCCACAAAGTCGAAGGTCTTAGCGAGTGGCCCAATGCGCCCGATGAACGGAATCCTCACAAAAAGTCGGAGGTACTCCCGAAGCGCATCTTCGGTGCTCATCGACATCGCATGCAGGTTCGGCGCAACCTCGACTGGCGTGAAGTCGAGTTCGTCGACGCCAAGCGCCGATGCGAGCGCGCCCTTCGCGTCCATCTCGCAGACGAGTGTCGAGCGACCAGAGCGTGCGGCGACTTCAGCGATCGCTGCAGCGATTGAGGTCTTGCCAACGCCGCCCTTGCCCGTCACCCAAAGCAGGTCAAGATCAAGGAGAGAGGTCACGATGGCCTACACCTGTGGTCAGCGCCTGTGGGCCTAACCACAGGTTCCTTAGTCTCCAAAGCCGATCTTGCGGCTACTTTCGCCAGAACCAAGCTCGACGTAGGCAATCTTCGATGATGGCACTCCGATGTCGTTGCCACGCTTGTCGGTGATCCACAGCACGTCGCTCGCACCAGAGAGCGCCGCCTCCACGCGCGACTTCAGATCGGCGCGATCTGCGTCCTCGGCGAGTTCGAGGTTGATCTCACGAGGGGCTTGGGTGACTCCGATGCGTACGTCCACACCCGAACTCTACCGGGGCCCACGGCATGCCTGCTGCGTCGTGCCTGCTGCATCATGACGACCGCATCGTGATCCGCAGATGAGCGCTGATGAGTCACTCGAAAGGGGTCGACTGATAAACCTGGTTGATCCAGTTGCTGAACAGCAAGAAGGCGTGGGAGCGCCAACGGTTGACTGGGGCCAGGTTGGGGTCATCGTTAGGGAAATAGTTGTGCGGCACTGGAATTGGCGTCCCCGCTGCGATGTCTCGGAAGTACTCCTTGGCCAGCGTCGTCGAGTCGTATTCGATGTGGTTAAACATGTAGAGCCGGCGTCCCTCCATCTCAGAGATCAGACACACGCCTGTCTCATCCGAGTCCATCAAGATTTCAAGGCCTGGTACTTCCTCGATGTCGGCTCTACGCACTTCGGTCCAGCGCGACACCGAGACCGAGAAGTCATCGGAGAATCCCATCAGGTACGGCGATGTCGGCTGGAGGTTGCGGTGCCGGTAGACGCCGCACGCCTTGTCTTGCAAGATGTGCTTCGGGACGTCGTGGAAGTGCCAGAGCGCAGCCATTGCCCCCCAACAAATGCTGAACGTGGAATGCACGTTGGTCGTGGTCCAATCCAGAATCTCGGTGAGTTCTGACCAATAGGTGACGTCGTCGAAGGCGAGTGTCTCGATCGGGGCACCAGTGATGATGAAGCCGTCGAAGTTCTGGTCCTTCACTTCGTGCCACGTGCGATAAAAGGAGATCAGGTGGTCCTCGGAGGTGTTCTTCGACGCATGAGTCCCGACTCGTATGAGCGTCAACTCGACCTGGAGGGGCGTCGACGCAATGAGACGCGCAATCTGCGTTTCGGTCGCGATCTTGTCGGGCATCAGGTTGAGCAGGCCAATCCGAAGCGGCCGAATGTCTTGGCGCACGGCACTGGACTCGGTCATCACCATGACACCCTCTTGCTCGAGGAGTGATCGAGCCGGCAGCGTGTCGGGGATTTTAATCGGCATACGCCGAGGCTATTGCGATTGTGATGCTGTCATCCAGGGCGAGCCGAGCAGTTTTCTGTCTGGGATCGACCGGGGCCTTTCGGAGCAGCCCTTTTCGGGCGGGCGCCGGGTCAGACGGACGTGGTGCAGAAAGTGTCGCCAGCAGCCAACGACGAGTCGGTGGTGATGCTGCCGAAGGCGGCATCGTCGTCGGTTTTATACAGTTCGCTGAGCATTCCTCGGACCATGCCGCGGTCGACTGCACAAATCACCGGATGTTGCGCTGCGATGTCGCCGAAGGGGCAGTGGTTGTTGATGATCTTCAGTTGATCGTTGCGGCCTTTAGCGTGCGCCGCGAATCCATGGGCCGACAGGGCATCGGCGACTGCCTGGATGGCTGATCGCAACGAGCGTTGCCCAGCCTTGAACGCATCGGCCGTCAGCCCAGCGGCCATGGCCCGGCCATATTCTGAGCCAACTTCTTCGGCCATCTGCTCAGCTTCATCGCGGGGCAGCTTGCTCAAAGTACGACCGAGCAATGACAGCACCAAGTCGTCGCTCCGGACGGGGAATGTCGCCTCGTCGAGCGCGCCGCCGACGGCGACATAGTGCTTTGATGGTCGACCGGCAGTACCGCTCGGCTGACCGGTGACAACTTCGAGGTACCCACCGGCTGCAAGCTTGTCGAGATGGTGGCGTGCCACGTTGGCATGCACACCCACCTGCTTAGCAACAATCGACGCAGTAACACCCTCAGGCGCCTCGCCGTCGATGTCTCCAGAACGTTCGCGGGCGAACAAGTAGACGGAGCGGCGCGTCGGATCGCCGAAGGCGTCGGTGATCGCCGACACAGTGGCGGTGAACGCGGTTCCAGTGGACACGCCGGCAATATTACCTATCGCCGTAGTGCGAATCCCGCGGGCCATCGACACACTGGAGGCCATGAGTGGACCCCTTGTTACCGAAGAGCAGATCGTCGAGGCCCTGCGGCCAGTCCAAGATCCCGAACTCCATCGTTCAATCGTCGACCTCGGCATGCTTCGTGGCGTCTCGATCATGGAGAATGGGGTCGTAGGCATTCTCATTGCCCTCACGGTGCCGGGCTGCCCGCTCAAGGCAGAAATCGAGAAGCGCGTGTCCGATGCTGCAACGCAGCTCGACGGCGTTGAGTCGATCGATCTCGAGTTCACCGTCATGAGTGACGAGGATCGCGAGAACCTGCGCAAGACCCTTCACGGCGATGCGGGAGCGTCTGCCGGTCAGGGCCAGGCGCACGGGCACGCCGAAGGCCGTGTGGTGCCGTTCTCCAAGAACGATTCGAAGACTCGTCCGCTGCTCATCTCGTCGGGCAAGGGTGGCGTCGGCAAATCGACCGTCACGACCAACCTCGCCGTTGCGCTCGCTGCGCAGGGCTACTCGGTCGGCATTATCGACGCCGACATTTACGGCTACTCGATCCCTCGCATGCTCGGCACCGACCGTGACCCGGTCGTCATCGACGAGATGTTGATCCCGCCGGAAATGTACGGCGTTCGCGCCATTTCGATCGGCTACTTCGTTCCGGCAGGCGAGGCCGTCATCTGGCGTGGCCCGATGCTGCACAAGGCCCTCGAGCAGTTTCTCACCGACGTGTTCTGGGACGAGCCCGACTTCCTTCTCATCGACATGCCGCCCGGCACCGGCGACATCGCCCTATCGCTCTCGCAGTACCTGCCGCGTGGCGAGGTCTTCGTCGTGACCACCCCGCAGCCCGCAGCGCAGAAGGTCGCCGCGATGTCGGCAGCCATGGCCGAAAAGGTCAACCTGCCGGTTCGTGGTGTCATCGAGAACATGTCCTGGTTCACCGGCGACGACGGCAAGAAATACGAAATCTTCGGGTCCGGCGGAGGCCAAGCACTCGCTGACGACGTTGGTGTTCCGCTCATCGGTCAGCTTCCGCTCGTACCGGCGATGCGCGAAGGTGGCGACGACGGCAAGCCGATTACGGCAGTCGACCCCGAGTCCGAGTCAGCCAAGATCTTCCACGAGATGGCCCGCCAAATTGCTGTCGACATGAAGCCGAAAAAGATCTACTCCCCCGAACTCAAGATCCTCTGAGCTGAGACTTGAATTCGTCGCTACGCGTCTCACGTTAGGTTTTCGTGATGGAGGCGGTGCCGAAATACAAGTTTGATCGGATGGTCGCTGACGCGATCGACGATCTGCCTGACGAACTCCACCACGTGCTCGACAACGTCGTCGTGCAAGTCCTCAACCGGCATCCGGATGAGCCCACGTTGCTTGGCTTGTACGAGGGTGTGCCCCACACCGAACGCACCGGCCAGGAGGGCCCCGACATCGTGTCGATCTTCCGGCTCGCGCTCTGCGACATGTGCGAGGACATGGAAGACCTCGAGAACGAAGTGTTCGTCACCGTCATCCACGAAATCGCTCACGCCGCTGGCATTGACGACGACCGTCTCCACGAACTCGGTTGGGGCTGACTCGACTCGATGGCAGGCGAACTGATCGGACTTGCGATTACCGACAAAGGTGTCGTGGCACTTCTCGAGCCAGGGACCACCGGCCGGGTCGTGGACATTCGCGAGGTGGCCCGCATCGAGGCTGAAGACTCGCCTCGCTGGGTCTGGTGGAATAAGTCAACGGCCCGACAGCTGGTCGAAGCCAACATCCGCCCTGGGCGGTGTTGGGATCTCTCAGCGACACATCGGCTGATCTTCGGCGGCGGGAATTCTGGCCCGGAACAGATCTGGGCCCGCCTCCACGAACTTGATGCCACGACGATCCCGACTCGAGCGCCCGTCAACCTTTTCTCACTGGCAGTCGACAGCGGCGACCCGGACGAACCAGTCGGTCCTGACGGACATCTCCGCCCAGAGTGGGTCGAAGGCGAGTGGAGCAACACGGCTCATCGGGCCCTCCGCTGGGCAGAACTGGCCGTTGTGGCGCAGCAGCTCCAGGTTCCGCTCGTCCATTCCGAGGCAACGGTTTTCTCCGAGTCAGCTTGCGAACTGCTGTGTGCCGAGATGGAAGTCGTTGGCCTTCCGTTCGAACTCGGTGTCGGCGAATCGATCGTGGCCGGTTTCGTGGGACCGCGACCGACAACTGCCGAAGAAGCCAATGCTGAGCTCGCACGCCGCGACGCCGAAGTGATCCAACATCTTCCCACTGGATCTACCTTCGACCTACGCAGCCCCGATCAAGTCAAGTCGCTGCTCCGCCGAGTTGGTATCGAAGTGCCCGACACCCGCGCCTGGCGGCTCGAGGCACTTCGCGATGCTCACCCGATCGTCGAGCCGCTCTTGGCCTGGCGACGCGCCGAGCGCATCCTGACAACATTTGGCTTCCAGTGGATCGACGACAACATCGCCACCAATCTGTCTGGCCATTCACGACTGCACGGTTCCTGGTCGGGCTCCGATGGCGCAGCCGGGCGCATGACTGCGACGGTCGGCCTGCACAACATGCCCGCCGAACTTCGCCCCGCCATTGCAGCCGAACCAGGCCACGTGTTCGTACGGGCCGATCTCGGCCAAATCGAGCCACGGATTCTCGCTGCCGTAGCGGGTGACCCCAAACTCGCGGCGGCGAGTCAGGAAGACGATATGTACGCGCCGGTTGCGACCCAACTCCGGGTGGAACGAGACATCGCCAAAGTCGCTGTTCTCGGCGCGATGTACGGCCAGACCACCGGCAAGGGCGCCGAGGCCCTACGCGGCCTGGAACGGGAGTACCCGATAGCCATGGGTTTCTTGGCCGCCGCAGATCGTTCGGCACAGGGCAGCCACGATCTCCGCACCTACGGCGGGCGACTTGTCCGGATGGGTTCCACGAACTCCAACGAAGTCAGCGAACGCGATGCCCGCTCACAAGCTGCTGCACGAGGCCGCTACGGGCGCAATGCAATGGTTCAGGGGGCAGCCGCCGAGTTCTTTAAGACCTGGGCTGTATTGATGCGGGCCCGGGGCCGAACCCTCAATGCGCAGATCGTCCTCTGCCTGCACGACGAACTCCTGATCCACGTGCCCGAGCAGAATGGCCCTGACGCTGCTGCTCTCCTTGATCGTTGCCTGCAAGAAGCAGCGCATCGCTGGGCACCACGTGATCAAGCAGGCAACCAACCCGTCCGGTTCGTCAGCGACACCAGCATCATCAGCCGCTGGTCCGAGGCGAAGTAGCGATTTGCGCGGGGTTGGCAACTCCGCGACCGCCCACGATCTTAGGGAGACCGGCGAATGAACCGCTGTAGATTGGAGGAAGTGAGCGATATGCCCCCACCCCCGCCCGGTCACCAGTCGTCCCCCACACCGCCGCCTCCGCCGCCACCGCCTCCTCCTCCGCCGCCTCCGCCGCCGCCGCCAGGAAACATGGCTCCGCCCCCGGGTTACGTCGTGTACGGAAGCGCCGCGACCGCAACTCCGACACAGCGGATCAGCCGGGTCGGAGGACTGTCGAAAGCGATCACGGTCGTCGTCGGAATCGCTGGCGCCGGTGCCCTCGTCAACGGGTTTATTCAGTCGTGGTTGCAGTCCAAAGCGACCGACTTCATCAACGGGACGACAACACGCACCGAGTTTGAAGACAGCGTTGTATCTTCGTCGGCGATCTCGGCCGTTGCCGGGATTGCAATGTTCGTCGGTGCCATCCTCGTCATGATCTGGATGTTCAGAATCACGTCGAACTTACGCAGGTACGGCATGTCCACCACCTGGCATCCGCTGTTTGCCATCTTCGGGTGGATGCTCCCGCCTGGCGTGTTATTCGTCATCCCGGCGCTCATGCTGCGCGAACAGTGGTCCAAGTCCGCGCCTCCAGCCCAAGCAGGGGCTCCTTCGGCCGGTTCCAAGAACAATCCCTTGCTTCTGATTTGGTGGTTGTTTTTCGGACTGCTGCCGTTAATCATGCTCGGCGTATCAGCGAACTCGATGTTCACGGGCTTTGGGGACACGAGCACAGAGGCCGTCGCCAAGACACTCGCAGAAACCAGCTCGGTGGTCACGATAATCGGCGCTGTTGGTAGCGCGATTGCTGCTGTGGTGTTCATCATGTTCTCCCGACAGTTGACCGACCGGCACCGTTCGCTGACCGGCGAGAACTGAACAGGGATTTCGTGATGGGCAGCTCGGCTGTGATCTATCTGGTCCGTCACTCGAAGGCCGGCGAACGACGAGTCTGGCAAGGCGAGGACGTCGATCGGCCACTCAGCAAGACCGGCTGGAAGCAATCTCAGGCAGTGGCGCGGCGCCTATCGAAGAGGAAAGTAGCAGCGCTCTACGCGAGCCCGTACGTACGCTGCATGCAGACTCTCGAGCCGCTCGGAGCCCTCGCCGGGCTTCCCGTCCAGGCCGAACATCGGCTCTTCGAAGACGAGCCGTTCGAGCCTGTCCTCGATCTGATTAACGAGGTCGAAGATGGTGCTGTGCTCTGTAGCCACGGCGACATCATTCCCGCTGTCATCAATGCACTCGTGCGCCGCGGCATGAAAGTGGAAACTCCACCCGACTGGGGCAAGGCAAGCGTGTGGGTCTTGCACCGCAAGGGCGATCGGATCACTCGCGGCAAGGTCTGGCCGCCGCCACTCCTGGCGACTAAGTCAGCCAAGAAGTAGGCGGCATGAGCGCTCCGGTCAGCGGACTGCGCCGAAGATGATCGCGAGGATCCACGGGACGAACAGAAAGCAGAGAATGATCCCGACAATCACAAGGACCAGCGAGGCGGTCACGCCAGCCACGAAACCTTGGCTGCGTCTCGTTCCGCTGCGTCTCGTTCCGCTGTCTCTCAGCCGGCTGCGGCGCGGATCTCGGCGGCGAACCCGGCGACAAGTTGTTCCATGTCAGAGGTCGGGTTCTTTTCCTGGCACGCATTGACAAACGGGAGCGCCGCATCAGCGTCGTCAAAGAAGTTGAACTCGATAATCGCAAGGAAACAGTTCGGGTCGGCGTAATCGTCGTCGAGCTCAATCGCCTGGCGCAACGCAACACGAGCAGCATCAAGTCGCTGGCCGGATGATTCGGCGTCGGGGTCTTGCACAGACTGGAGCGCAAGAGTCCATCCGAAGTAGGTGATTGCCTCGACGTTGTCGACTTCGCGCTCACGCTCCATCTGGACGACTCGCGCGAAGAGCGAATTTGCGAGCCCAAAATCGCCTTCGTTCACGGCGTCGCGGGCCGACGCGAGGACGACGCGTGCGTCGTTGCCGGGGTCGAAGCCAGTGATCTCTTGGCCCGCTCCGCGTTCACCAAAGGCGTTTGCGAGTACGAATCCAATCCCGATTGCCAATGCGAGTACTGCAGCACTCGTCATGACGAGGCGTCCCCAGCGGCGTGGCTTCTTGGAGGCAAGGCGCGATTTTCCCGAACCGATCTCGCGCAACACCGCTGCGGTGCGAACGGTGTAGCCGTCGAGGAGAGTCGCGTAGTCCCCATCGTCGACATCGCCGACGTTGTGTTCTCGCTCGAGGTCCTCGAGCGAACGCAGAAGAAAGCGCCGCTCTTCTTCCAACTCAGCAATCCGTTCGAGGTGGGCTCCGCTTCGCAACGGCGTGATCTCCTGTTCGGGGTCGACACCGTCGTCGACCTCGTTCGGTTCTGCGTCGTGCTGCTCTGTCTCGCCGTTATTCATCGCAGTCATTGATTGCGATCGCGAAGCGCTGCAGCGACGAGGTCACGATCGGCGTCGGTTGGGTCGACATTGGCGGCCGCCTGCAGCTTCCATCGCCGGAAGGCGACCCCCAGCCCAGCCACACCGAGCACAAAGGCAACGGTCGGCAAGACCCAGATCAGTGCGTCGAATCCGGTCGCCTTGGGGACAAGCAGCACATCAGCGCCATAGGTGTTCTCGAGCCCTGCGATGATCTGGTCGTCAGTTGCGTCAGTCGCCCGGACGAGGCCGGTGATCTCGTTGCGAATCGCCCGCGAGGCTCGGTTGCGCGACTCGAAGACGCTCTCACCGTTACAGACCGGGCAGGCGACGCGTCGAGCAACCGCATCAATTCGTTCTTCTTGGGTTTGCGGCCCAGCGCTGCGTGTCGACCCAACAGCGAGCACCGACGCGACGACGATCAGCAGCACGACCCAGCTCGGCCACGACTTCAGCCGACGATTCAGATTATTCATTCGAGCTGCGCAATCTGTGTATGTTCCTGTCCAAGTTGTGGGGCTCGACACGGCACGACGAGGGCATCATCGGGCGTAAACCTCGCGGAGTTGCTGCATCGTAATATTTAGACGTTCGGTTGAAACCCGACTGATGATTCGGGCCTCGACGATGCCACTCGGATCGATGATCCATGTCTCGGGCACGAGGGCAACGCCAAAGGCGACGTCAATCAACTGGTGATCGAGCACGACCGGCCAATCGCCGCCGTTGTCGGCGAAAAACTTTTCGACATCCTCGCGGCTGTCGTCGACGACAATCGAATAGAACTCGGCGCCGTCGATCCCCAAAGCTGCTTGCTGCTCGGTGAACTCAACGAGATCGGGGTGCTCTTGGATGCACGGAATACAGTCAGCTCGAAAAAAATTGAGGACAACCCAACTTCCCTTGCGCTGCGACAAATCGAAGTTGCTGCCGTCGAGCAGGGTGCCAGTTGCCTCCGGTGCGGGCCGACCAAGCAGCGGCGACTGCGCGTCTTGCCCGCCCTCGGAGTCGGCCCCAATGAGGACAACGAAGAGGCCGACCATCGTGATGGCAATAGCCATGGCAATCCACGGGGCGACTCGGTTGGGACGCCGCTCGCCCATGTCGGTCGGATCGATCAGATCGTCGCTGGCCTCTGTCATGCGCTGGCCCCGGCAGGCTCTGGTTCCGGTTCGCCCTCAGGGCGCTGGACATCGGGGCGGCCTGTGGCGATCGGCGCCGACACGGGGTCGGTTGCACGGCGCCGTTTGTTCCCGGGGAACGCGGCAAGGAGCGTGCCAACTCCCATCACAAGGCCGCCGATCCACAGCCACAAGATCATGGGCCGGACGAAAGCCTGGATCGAGACGGACGTGTCGCCGGGCTGCGAGCCCTGTTCGAGCGTGAGGTACACGTCGTTGGTCAGGCCAGTCCGCACACCAGGTGTGGGCACATCGAGGCCGATATTGAGATATGTGGTGATCGCCGGAACGATCGTCTTGCTGCCATCCAAAATAACTCGCGCTTCAAGTGCGCTTTGGCCCGCCTGGCTGGTGTTCTCCGTCAGCGAGGTGAGTTCGAAGGTGTGACCAGACCACTCCTGGACGACGTTTTGTTCGAGCTGGAGCCGCGTCGCGTGGGTGAAACTGTTCGACGATGCAAGCGCCACGGCGATCATGATGACGCCAAGATGGACGATCATGCCACCGTTCGCACGGCCGACGAAGCCGCGCCAGCCCTGCCGCCGAGTGGCAAGCACAATCTGGCGAAGGGCCGCGCCGGCAGCGAAACCGGCAAGGGCAAAGGCAACAAGCGGCGCCCATCCGGTGGCGCCGACGGCGACCGAAAAGACCAACGCTCCGGCACCAGCCCAGGCTGGCCAGAAAAGTCGATCCCGCAACAATTCGGTCGAGGCTTTACGCCATGGCAGCACCGGGGCTATCGCCATCAGGAAGAGCAACATAAGGCCGATCGGCATGCTCAACCGGTCGAAGTATGGAGCGCCCACGATCGTCCGACGGTCGTCAAGGACCTCGACGAGCAGTGGGAACAACGTACCGAGGAGCACTACGAAGGCAAAGACCGTGAACAGCACGTTGTTGGCGAGGAACGCTCCTTCGCGAGACAGCGGCGAATCGATTGAGCCGGGCGAACGGAGTCGGTCGCCGCGCCATGCAATCAGGCCAAGCGACACGACGACGATCAAACCGAAGAAGCTGAGGAACCAAGCGCCAACTGGACCGTCACCAAATGCGTGCACCGACTCAATCACGCCTGATCGCGTGAGGAATGTGCCAAGAATTGTGAGGGAGAAGGTGGCGACCAGCAAGCTGAGGTTCCAGACCCGCAGCATCCCGCGTCGCTCCTGCACCAACACCGAGTGGACGTACGCAGTACCCGTCAACCACGGCAACAGTGAAGCGTTTTCGACAGGATCCCATGCCCACACGCCACCCCAACCGAGCACTTCGTAGCTCCACCATCCGCCGAGCAGGATGCCGATCGTGAGGAACGACCACGAGAACAGCGCCCAGCGACGAGTTTCGAGTAGCCAGCCTTCGCCAAGTCGACCGGTCACCAATGCAGCGATCGCGAACGCGAATGGCACCGTGAATCCAACGAAACCGAGATACAGGATCGGTGGGTGGAACAGCACCAAAATGTGGTTCTGAAGCAACGGGTTGGGGCCTGGCGCCGTTGCCGGATTGAATCCTGCGACGCCGTTGGAGAACGGGTCGGCAGGGCCGAAGCTGACCATCGCAAAGAACGCCGTGACCACAAACATCACGATCAATGCCCAGCCGACGAGGACGTCGTCGGTTCGTTTGCGGAATCGCCAGGCCACCGCAGCGGTAAAGCCCGTGAGCACGAACGCCCAAAGCAGAATCGACCCTTCGAGCGCCGACCACATCGCAGCGAAGTTGTAGAGCGCCGGGGTGTCAGGCGAGCCGACCTGCTGGATGTACGCCATCGAGAAGTCGCGGGTCATCAGGGCGCGCTGCATCATCACAACCGACAGCGTGATACCTGCCAATGCCAGCCATGCGTAGCGGGGGCTCTGGCGAAGCAGCTTTTTGTCGCCCTTGCGGATGCCATACAGCACCGCAAGCGCACCGAAAACCGATGCACCGAGCATCAACATCAGCCCGGCACGGCCAACGGCTGAGTTCAGCGACGCTGCGATCATGACGTCTGGTCACACTGTGCCTGGCACAGTGTGACCGCTACCTCGGCGGTCATGCAGAACCAGCGTCGCATCCGAGATCCTGTGCGTCAGCGACGCGCTCGTCATTGACCGAGACGTACTCGTCGGAATGCCTTACCTCGACGCGGTCTCCGAGGAGCGCACCGTTGTCGATCACACCGTGCACGACAACAGGCAGGCACTCCCGGAAGATGCCTCCGGGTTGGCCTTCGTAACGAACCGGGAGATGCTCACCATTGAACGAAATGGTGAATGCGGTGACGCCATTCGCAATATCGACCGAACCCTTATCGACGGTGCCCTGCAAACGGATCCGACGATCGCCATCACAGCCGTCACGCACGCCCACTTCGTCGACGTTGCAGTAGTAGTCGACTGCGGACGTGAGGAACTGCGTGACAATGACGCCGCCAGCAACAAAGACCATTGCGAGCACGATGAGGGGTACAACATTGCGTTTGCGCTTGACGCCCACGGCAGTGCCGTCGACGTTGGTTCGTGGTGACAGATCCATGTCGGAGCCATCGTTCGAGGTCGTTGGGATTGATTCGGGCGTATTCATGAAATTTTGCTAGAGCCAGTACTTGTCGTCGTCGGGAATCTGATCAGCGAGCTTGCGCCCAGATCGGAGCGTCCGCCATGCGAACAGGCCCACGGTGGCGAAGGTCAGGAAATAGCTTCCCAGGATGAAACCTGCGTCTTCCATCAGTGGGCTCCGTTCTGCTGGTTGGCTGCTTCAGCACGACGAGCAATGAGTGCGTCGTCGAGGCCGCGGTCTTCGAGCATGTCTTCCATCGCCATTGCCCGCGTGCGGTGCAGCATCAACCAGACGTACAAGAACGTGAAGGCGATGACGCCGACGAAGAGACTGAACAGCATGATCCCGTCCATCTTCGTGTCGCCGTCGAGGTTGGCAACGGTGGCCTCTTGATGAAGGCTGCGCCACATCTTGACGCTGAAGTGGACGAGTGGGATCTCGATGACGGCGATCATGCCGAGCACAGCACTGCGCTTGGCGCGCTGTTGATGGCTCCCGCCGAGTCGCCGCACCGCGAGGTAACCGATGTACGTGACAAACAGGAGCGCAGTGGTAGTGAGCCGTGCGTCCCACTGCCAGAAGACGCCCCAGGTGAGGCGACCCCACAGCGAGCCGACAGCGAGCGTGACCGCCACGAATGCCACGCCAATTTCGGCGCTGGCGCCTGCGACACGGTCCCAACCGAGCGACTGCTTCTTGGTCAGCAGATACAAACCCGATGAAACGGCAGTGACGACAAAGGCGAGGTAGGCCAGCCAGATCGTCGGAACGTGCACGTAGAGGATGCGAACTGATTCTTTTTGGTCACGATCGGCCGGCGAGAAGCCCAGGCCGAACGCAACGAGCCAGCCCATCGCCGTGATGCAGCCAATGCCGACAAGACGCGTTGCGCGAGTGCCGGTCGACCGACGCTGTGGCGGCGGTTCGCTCGGTTGCAGCTCGGTTCTCGCTGGATCAATCGTGGTCATCTGTTGCCCGTCGTTCGTTCGCTGGGTGATGAATATGTGGCGATTGCTCGCCGCTCGAGTTCCTCATCGACTACTCGTCGATCAGGGGGCCGAACGCCAGCGCTCCGCCAATACCGAATGCGACAGCGAAAACCGCCAGGAGGCCGACCCATTGCCAACCTTCTGACACCACTGCGCCTGCGGTACCGACCGCTGATTCGACCGCTTTGGTTGCTCCGATCAGGACCGGCGCCACCGCAGGAAGCGTGAGCAGCGGAAGAAGTGTTTCGCTGCCCTTGAACCCTGCGGCAAGGCCTCCGTACAGGGTACCCACGGCAGCGAGCCCGCACGTCGCGGAGACCAGAGTCGTGACGAGGAGCACAACGGCAAGAACTGGGCCTTGCGCACCGCTGGATTGGATGGATTCGCCGTAGAACACGACCGCAGCGAACAGCAGCAGTATTTCGAGCACGAGAAGTTGGACCGCTAGTGCCATTGCTTTGCCGAGGAAGATCGCGCGGGCATCGATGCCGGCAACGCGCATCGCGTCGAGCGCTCCGTCATCGGTCTCGATGGAGAACGAGCGTTGCACCAGAATCAGCAAGCTGAACGTCGTTGCCAGCCAGATGAGGCCGGGCGCAACGGTGTCGAGCACGTTCTGCTTGTCCAGTGCGAATGCAAAGCTGACCATGGTGATCCCTGCGAACGGCAGGACCTGGTTGGTGACAATCTTGCTCCGTCGCTCGACTCGAAGGTCTTTGACCGCGATCAAGCAGGCGACCTTCCAGGTACTCATTTCCTATCTCCGAGTGCTGTGACCTGGCCAGCGATCACTTCGACCGAGCGGGTGGCCAGGTTGCCGGCCCGCTCGAGTTCGTGGCTCGCCACCAGGATCGTCGCGCCCGAGCCTGCAGCCTGGGCGAGCGTGGCGTCGAGTTCGTCACGGCCAGTTGCGTCGAGGCCTGCGTGGGGTTCGTCGAGGAGCCAGACCTGGGCCCGTCGAGCAACAAGGCAGGCCAGCGATGTCCGGCGCTTCTGGCCTGCAGACAGCTTGCGACACGGTATGTCGGCAAGCCGTTCTGCTACGCCCATCCTGGCCATCGCGGCGTGGATCTCGTCGGTGGAGGCACCGACGGTCCGCCCCCAGAAATTGACGTTTTCCCGGACACTCAGATCGAGGTACAGACCGTTCTGGTGGCCGAGCAGGCCCACATGTGGACGAACTAGTTCACGCTGCGTCGACAGGTCGAAGCCAAGGATGGTCGCTGTGCCCCGTTCAACCGGCAGCAACCCGGCACATAGTCGAAGCAATGTTGTCTTGCCGGCACCGTTCGGGCCACGCAGGAGCACGATTTCACCACGTTCGACCGTTAGGGACGCGCCGGCGAGTGCAGGGAACTGACCGAGGACCGCAACGACGTCGTCGAGCGCGATGACTGGCCCGTCGACCGTTGCCGAAGAAGGAGAAGGTGCCGGCGACATCATGGGCTCGATGCCACGCTAATGGGGGCTGCTGACCTGTCGCCTTTCTACACAACTTTCTCGCCAAGAAAAGTAGGGGCGTAAATGCGGCTATTCGCAGTCCGGTGCGAACGGCAGCAAAAGTTCCGTCGACGCAGCAAGTAGGTTCACATCGGTGTCAGATTTGGATCCGAATACGGCGGACAGCGGCAACATCGTCTCGGATCGTTGCGAGCGCCTTCGTAAATGGGACCGGGCGGCGCCTCCGATGGATTGGCGCTGGTGGGTCGGCAATCGCCGGCCACCGCACGACGTACGGAGCGCCCTTCTTTCGACGTCGACGACCTGCAGCCGGGTGACGAGATCATTGCAACCACCCTGAGCGGACGTTTCACGTACCGGGTCACCGAGCAGCGCAGGCTGGTTCAGCGAAGGCTGGTTCAGCGATCCGTCGGCCAACGGCCAAGTTGGCATTTGGGGTATTGCGCTCTCGGCTATCGCAGCCGGGGCCTACCTGATCAGCCGCAAGCTTCGCCGCGACTGGGCCGGCGCTTTGATTGCCCTGGTGCCATTCATGGTCGCCCTCTACTTTTTCTTCCAGAACGTCAACCGGCTCCTGCCGCCGAACCTCTGAGTAGGCCTGTTCTCGTCGAGCGATCGACGGGTCGGTTCGACGCCAGTCAGGTGGCCGTGAAGTCGGCGGAGCGCTTCTCAAGGAAAGCGGTGCGGCCCTCTTCGGCATCTGCGCTGGCCCACGCCGTTCGGCGCGCCAATTCGAACGCAGCATCCTCATCTGGCTCGGATCCCAGAGTCTCCAGCCCAAGCTTGTGAGCAACGACGGTCAGCGGTGCGAACCGAGCAAGACGTTGCGCCCATTCCTTGGCCTCGGACAGGTCGCCGAGGCGATGGATGCCGCCGAGCGTGTGCAGCCGCTCGGCTGAGTAGTTCTCGGTGCCGACCAGCATCGCTCGTGCAACCGACGGCGAGAACTCCTGCGCCAGTCGACGAATCGTCCAATGGTCGATGGAAATTCCGAGCCGCGCCGCCGGGATGCCGAGTTGGCTCGAAGGTGTGGCGATACGGAGATCAGCCGCAATCACCAGCTGCGTGCCAGCACCAAGCGCCGGGCCGTCGATCGCTGCGATCACCGGTACCGGAAGCGCACCGAATCCTCGAAGCACGGCCTGCAAATCCGTCGTGAACTGGCCCTCTTCGACACCGTTCAGGTCGGCACCAGCGCTAAAGGCTGGCGCGGCCCCGGTCAGGATGACGGCTCGCGTTTCGCTCGGGGCGCGCGAAGCAATTTCCCGCTGAGCGTCAAGGAGTTCAAGCAATGTCGGGTGATCGATGGCATTGCGCCGTTCGGGCCGGTCGAGCGTGATGATCGTGACTCGGCCGTCACGCTCCACGTGCACCGTCATCGCTGGCCCCAATTCGGAAGCGTCATGAATTGCTGGTGACCGACTCGTAGCATGATGGGACTGTATGTCGAATACCGAACCTGAATCCCAAGCGGCTGCGCCGATTGCCCCATCAACTGATCCTGTCCGCATCAAGCGCGCCAAGATCGCCAAGTGGACCTTGATCGCCAATCGCGTCGGCTATCTGTTCGTTGCGCTTGCGATGGCACTGTTCTTCATGGCTTTCGCCTTCGGGTTCACCTCGGTGATGGCAACGCTGGTAATCATCTCGCTGGTGATCGGCTGCGTTCTGCTCGCACCGTCGATCATCCTCGGCTATGCCGTCAAGGCTGCCGACCGCGACGACCGCGAACGCGGTCTCTGAACTCTTCTACAGAGCCCTTGTTGCCGGTTACCATGTGGTAACTCCCATGTCTCAACGTCTTTCCGCCTCTGCCCGTCGCGAGCAGATCCTCGATGTTGCTCTCGAGGTTTTTGCCAATGCTGGGTTCCACGGTGCGTCGATGAACGACGTCGCCGATGCCGCCGGCGTGACAAAGCCAGTGCTATATCAGCACTTCGATTCCAAGCGCGATCTGTATCAGGCCTTAATCGGCGAGGTCGGTAGCCGCTTGCGAAACAACATCGCCAAGGCCACCGCCGAAGCAACCGACGGCAAAAGCACGACCGAGCTCGGCTTCCGGGCCTACTTCCGCTGGGTTGCCGAAGACCACGACGGCTTCCGTCTGCTCTTCGGATCGGGCTCTCGACGCGATGACGAGTTCAACGACGCCGTTCGCCAGATCACCGCTGACTCTGCACAAGCCATTGCGCCCCTGATTGCCGTCGACATCGACGAATCGCACCGCAAGACGTTGGCCCACGCACTTGTCGGCCTCGCCGAAGGTGCCAGCCGCCGGCTCGTCGAGTTGGGTGACGAGTTTGACCCCGACGAGATCGCCGCCGAAGTCAGCGCCCTCGCCTGGGCCGGCCTCCGCGCCGTCTC
>ERZ888423.510-NODE-510-length-39063-cov-6.078856_pt1 | contig 39063 bp, 24 predicted proteins | sample MGYA00520523_ERZ888423 | MGnify/ENA primary metagenome ERZ888423 (study PRJEB32303, sample SAMEA104408611) | aquatic metagenome | biome: Brackish water; feature: Pelagic; material: water | place: Baltic Sea | collected 2014-06-08T10:24:00 | depth 30,27 m ... | reverse complement strand
TCGGTGATGTGGCGACGGATTCGAGACCGAGCTTGCGTCTCGTCACGTTGCTGCACGATCCGCACGATCTGTCGATGCTCTCGCACCGAGAACCCTCGTTTGGCTGGGTTGTTGAACGAGAACGAACGGGCGAGTCGGATTCGGTCGTTGATGGACGACAGGACTTCCACCAGTGCACCGTTGCCGCCGATCTCGGCAAGACCGAGGTGAAAGCTCTCTTCGACGAACACGTACTCGGGGTCGAGTTCGTCATCGATCCCGATCGCTTCCCAGAACTTGGCCAGCTGAGTCAGCCGGTCACCATCTCGCTCGGGACCGCAGGCAAGCGTGACCGACATCTCCTCCAGTTGCGCTCGCACCGAGTAGAGGTTCTGGATGTGGCCGACTTCAGGGACTCGGGGGCGATAGCTCCCGCTGTCGTCGACCACCACGAGCTCTTCCCGTTCGAGCTGGCGCAGCGCTTCTCGAACGGGTGTCCGACTCACCCCGAGCTGGGTGGCGAGGCGAGCCTCGGTCAGCCGTTCCCACAGCGGAAACGACGCGGCCAGCAGCTGACCCCGAAGCTCGATCCGCACCCGGTCTGTGAGGGAGAAGTCAGAGCCTTCAGGCGTGGACTCGGTCACAGACGCGAGACTATCGGGGACCCAACCGGTCAGTGAGCGTCCTGCGGTCACGTCAGTAGGCGCTGGCACGCTGCATCTCGGGACTCCGTCGGCCAGCGGCCACCTCGGCAACGGCCGCTTCCAGGTCGACCAGAAAAGCGTCCACGAACTCGTCGCTCAACCGATCGACCAGGAGCTGGAGCTGAGGCGTTGGGGCAATGAGGCGCATGACGAGCCAGCCCTTCGCCTCCATTGCGTCACCAACCGCCATCGTGTCGAGCGTGTCAGACCCGTAGATCACCATGGCTAGATCTGTCGACCTGCTCGACATCCCGTCGATGGCATCGATGCCATCGACCAGCCGATCCCTGACGGTCATCGTTCGTCGTGCCAGCTCCACGAACCCGTCTCGCCCAAGATAGCGAAGGACGGACCATGCAGCGGCGAGCGAGGCACCCGGCCGCGTGCCGGCCACGCTCGGTGTGACATAGACGCCGCAATCCCAATCGACGGCTGGGGCCTTCGCGAACTCGGCGAGTTCCTCCGAAGCGAACAACACGGTCGATGCCGGCTTCGCTGCGTAGCCCCACTTGTGGAGGTCGGCCGAAAGAGAACAGACACCTGGCACCGAGAAATCGAAGTCGGGAATTGGCCAGCCGGCCTCGGCGACGAACGGAGCGAGGTAACCACCGACACACGCATCGACGTGGAACCACAGATCCTTCTCGACAGCCACCGCGGCGAGCGCCCCGATTTCGTCGAAGCGATGATGTGGCCATTGCGGGGCCGAGCCGCACATTGCGATGGTGGCTGGCCCGCAGGCTCGTTCCATGGCCGCGACGTCGGCACGTAGATCCTCGCCGGGCGGAATCGCTACCAGATCGAGACCGAGGTAGTGGCATGCCTTCGCGAACGCCGGATGGATGGTTTCCGGGCAGACCACCTCGTAGACCGGGCCGTGACCCCGAGATCGTGCTCTCGTCCTGGCACCATGGAGTGCGGTGAAGATGCTCTCGCTTCCACCGAGGGTGACGAACCCCGTGGCCTCCGGGCCGCCACGAAGGATCTCCACTGCCATGGCGATCAGCTCGGCCTCCATGGTGGAGAGCGAAGGAAGGCTCTCACCGAAAACGGCGTTGTGTGTGAGGAATCGACCGAAGGCATGCAGGATCACTCCCTGTAAGTCTTCGTCGACTTCCAACGAGAAGCTTGCTGGCCCGCCTCGCAGCGCATCGTGGTCAACCGACGCTGCATCGAGGGCCGCTTCGATCTCGGACCGGCTCAGTCCGTGCTCGGGAAACAGGGTCATGACAAGAGCTCCTTTGTTGTGCGGGTCGTGGCGACAGGTCGCCCATGGTGGATGACGAGCCATCGATCGGCCTGATGACGTACTGCGGTGTCCGCGTCGGAGGCATCGAACACGACGCAGTCGGCCAAGGCGCCGGGCACGATCCCGTGGGGACCGGGCAATCCGGCTGCCGCCGCTGGGGTCGTCGTTCCCAGCGTCAGGATGTGACACCCCCCCACGCACGGGTCGCCGAGGTTGCGGGCGGCGCTGAGAAGAAGCCCATCGCGGAGTAGATCGCCGTCGCCGAAGGGATTGAAGGCATCGGCCAGATGACCTCCTGCGTAGGACAGCTGTACACCGCGCTCGACGAGTTCTCCGTAGCCAGCCGTCGCAGCACCGACGTCGTCGAGCGGAACTTCGGTCCAGAACCTCGCACCGTGGAGTTCTGCTCCTGGCACGACGGTCAGGGCAATGTTGTTGTCGACGAGCAGTGCTGCCAGCGCCTCTCGGCCGGCGGGGTCGAGTTGCCCATGTTGCGTGAGATGAGCGACGGTGACCCTGCCCTGCCAGCCGCGCTCTCGTGTGAGCCGAGCGACCTGCCAGATGTCCCACGTTTCCAGTGGCCACTCGGGCGTGGCATCGAAGTCAAGATGGAGATCAATGTCGACGTCATGACGGGCCGCCAACTCGAAGCAAGCCTCGTAGTGGTCCGTGCTCGTCGCCGAACGGTCGAACCCATGAGCGCCACCCATCACGTCCGCTCCCCGGTGCAGCGCTTCTTCCACGAGTTCCGCAGCCGCTGGATTGCCGACCAGACCCTCTTGGGGGAACACCACGATCTGAAGCCGCAGCAGTGGGGCCAGTTCCTCGCGCAGGGCGAGCGCCGCATCGAGGTGCGCCAAGCCTACGATCGGGTCGACGTCGATCTGTGCCCGGAGCGTGCCGGTGCCGTTCAGGATGACGTTGTGAGCGGCTCGCCGCATTCGGTCCATGACGGTGGCAGGCCCACCTTCGGGCCCGGTCGATGCCTTGAACTTCGCAAGCTCATCGAAGAACTCGGCTCCTACCTTTCCTGCGAAACCGGGCAGTTCGGAGAGGTAGCTCTTGTCCAGGTGGACGTGGCCATCGACGAATGCCGCAGTGCACAGACGACCCTCGGCATCGACCTCGTCGGCCGCGTGAGAATCCAGTGAACCAACGGGCCCGACAGCGGAGATCAAACCTGCGTCCATGGCGACGTCGAATGCTCCATCTGCCTCGAGGAGTCGGACGTCACGAAGGATGAGCTTCGTGTGCGCGTCGGGGTCGATCGTCGTCACCAATTCGCCACCAAGTCGTTGAGGACACCGGCGACCAGTTCGATGTCGTCCAGCGGTACGAACTCGTCGACCGTGTGGGCGACGTCGGACGAGCCCGGACCGAACACCGTGCAGCCGTCGTTGCCGGTGAGGGCCGAGATCATGGAGGCGTCGGTGTAGGCCTCGTGACCATCGGCGCCACCGCTCTCCAACGGGCGTCCCGTGACGGACTGGAACGAGCGGCGGAGACCCTTCACCAGATGAGCGTCCTCGCTCGCATACACGGGAGGGCGGGCAGCACCCAGGCCCCCGAACTCGTAGGTCGCTCCCGGGAACTCGGCGACCGTGGCAGCGACGACCGGTTCGATCAGTTCGGCGATCGAGTCGGGCGTGAAGGGAGGAACCAGCCGGACATCGAAGGTCGCCCGGCTCGAGCCGGGAACGACGTTGGTCGCAACGCCTCCCCCGAGGGTTCCGCACGTCACCTGCGTCGGGCCCAGAAGCGGATCGTCAACGCCGAGGCCTGCGATCAACGCCTTGACGCGTTCGATCACACGCGCCATCACATGGTTGGCATCGATGCCCAACACCGATCGACCGGCGTGACATTGGCGCCCGTTGACCGTGACCTCCAGCCACCGCAAACCGACTTGTGCGATTCGCAAGCGACATCCCGTCGGTTCCAGTGCCAAGACCTGGTCGTTGTCACCGACCAGGCCCTGGTGCACCAAGGCGTGTGCGCCGGCCATGTGCGGGGACTCCTCGTCGACGGTGGCGCAGAGCACCAGATCTCCCCGCAGCGGTACTCCTGACGTGGACAGTTCCTCGAAGAGGTTGAGGGCCAGGGCCAGGCCGGCCTTCATGTCACATGAACCTCTGCCGTACAGGTTCCCGTCGCGGATGTCGCCCCCGAGTGGCTTGACACTCCACGAATCCCCGAACGGGACCGTGTCGAGGTGGGCCAGGAGCACGAGGCGGGGCGCTTCCCCCGAGCCGGGCAGTGTCGAGATCAGGTTGTGTCGCCCATCCTCGACCCGCTGTTGTTCGACGGCCAGGCCCATTCCGCCCAACCGGTCGGCTACCCAAGCTGCGCACTCACCTTCTTGGGGGCCAGGATTCTGACTGTCGATGGCGACAAGGGCTGCCGTGTCGGCAATGGTTCGTCCGAGATCGATCGTCATGCGTCGCTCCCTACGGACAAGCCCAACAGCGCGGACAGATTGGCGCCCTCGACCTTGGCTCGGTCATCGGCGTCGGGAATGGCTCGGGCAATCTTCATCCGCTCCAGGTCCATGTGGCTGGCCGGCCAGTCCGTGCCCATGACGAGTCGGTCCGGACCCAACTGGTCATAGGCCGTGCGAACCTCGAGCAACTGCGTGCTCGACGTCTCCAGGTAGATGTTCGGCGTGCGCCCAGCGACAAGGATCGCCTCGGTGGTGTTCCAGACGGTTCCCATGTGGGCGATGAGGGTGGGCACCTCGGGGAAGCCGCGAGCGATCTCTTCCATTCCGAGAGGAGCGCAGAAGGCATCATCCAAAGCATTGAAGAGCACAGCCTGGCCGGTGTCGGCGCAGGCCCGGAAGACGGGATCGAGCAGGCCATGGTCACAGACGTGGTAACCGTGCATGGTCGGATGGAGCTTCACGCCGACCAAACCGAGTTCAGCGGTCCGGTGCACCTCGTCGACGGCATCCGGTCGACGAGGATCGACCACCGAGAACCCGAAGATCCGGTCGGGGTATCGGCGGACGCAGTCGGCGATGTAGTCGTTGTCCGGCAGTTGCCCGAGCGAGGTGGCCATGGCCATGTCGACACCGCCAGCGTCCATCACCTCGATGAGACGGTCGACCCCGAACTCGTCGCCGCCGAGGAAACTCGAGGAGTTCTCCACGACCCAGGTGTTGTTGTAGGCGTCGACGATCATGACGCCATCCCCAACAGGTTGGCCAGGTTGTCGCCCATGATCGCCTGTCTCGCCTCATCATCGGGCACGGCTTTGCTGAGCTTGAGCATCTCCAGTTCGAAGTCGAAACAGGGCCAGTCGGTGCCCATCACGATCTTCTCGGGACCGACCATTCGGTACATGGTCTCGACGTCGATGAGCTGGGTGGCGGAGGTCTCGAGATAGAGATTGGAGGTTCGCCCGGCAACGAGGATCGCCTCCATCACGTTCCAGATGACGCCCGAATGGGCGATGAGGGTTGGAACCGTCGGAAAGTTGCGAGCGATCTCCTCGATCGACAGAGGAGCACAGAACGGATCGTCGAGGGCGTTGACCAACACCACCAAGCCGAGCTGGGCAGCCAGATCGAAGATCGGGTCGAGAAGGCCGTGGTCACAGACGTGGTACCCGTGCATCGTCGGGTGGAGCTTGAGGGCCTTCATTCCCGGATGCTCGGCGAACGAGCGAATCGAATCGAGGGCGTCGGGCTTGCGCGGATCGGCTTGGCCCATCCCAACGAAGCGGTCGGGATAGGCAGCACAGGCCTCGATCAGGTAGTCGTTGTCCATCATCTGACCGAGTCCGGTGATGACCGCCATGTCCACCCCTTGCGCGTCCATCACTGCCATCAACGCTTCGGCCGTTCGGGGCGTGTGCGTGAGGTAGTCGGAGGATCCGGCCGTCCCCCAGACGCAGTTGTAGGCATCGATGATCATGTGGTTTGGGTCTCCTTCGTGAAGCGAAGTTGGTGAGCGGGTCGAGTGGAGTGGCCATGGACGTCAACGGCCGGCGGTGTGAGCTGCCCGACGCGGGTCGGCCCCGGCCTCGAGCGTCCCGTTGGGGAGAGCACGGACGAGGGCGACGCTCCCCGCATCGAACTCCCAGTCGGGCCAGTCCTGGACGTGGTGACCCCTGTTTTCCAGATCGATGCGAACGGCTTCGTCGATGCGGCCCTCGACGCAGAGCTGGCCATCGATCTGTTGATGGGGGTGGAAGGAGTTGGGGAACGTGAGGGCGCAGATGCGAGGGGCCTCGACCGCTTGCTGAGGGGTCATGGAGTGATCGACGGCCGAGACGATGACTTGGAGGATCGCCTGCAGGATGACGTCGCCGCCGGGGCACGAGAGCGCCCACGGCTGGCCGTCGCGGTCGAAGGCAATCACCGGTGCCGGGGTGATGCGAGGTCGCTTCCCGGGTTCGAGCGAGGCTGGATGGTCGGGATCGAGACGGCTCTGGATACCGCGAGGCGAAACAATGAAGCCCAGTCCGGGAACGACGGGAGCGAGCGACATCGTGTCGCTGGGGGCGGTCGAGAAGGCGTTGCCTGCAGCGTCGACCACCGAGAGATGGGTGGTCGAGCGAATGGCGTCGCCGGTGAATCCTGCGACGTTCGGCAGCGAAGCGTCCGCGGTGATCTGGGCCGCTCGTTCCTTTGCGTGCTCGTCAGAGAGGAGCCACTCGAGAGGGACGTCGACGAAGTCCGGATCGCCGTAGTACCGCTCGCGATCACCAGCGGCCAGGGTGATCGCTTCGGTGATGAGGTGGAGGAGGTCGGCCGAACCGGGGGACAACGCAGCGAGATCGAAGGTCTCCAGGATGGCCAGCGCTTGGAGAAGCAACGGCCCTTGGGTCCATGCATGCGGGGCGTGAACCACCATGTCGCGATAGCGACGCGACGGGGTCTCGGCGATGTCGGCGGAGAACGTTGCCATGTCTTCGAGGGTGAGGAACCCTCCGCCCGCGGTCACGAAGTCGACCATGGTCTCGGCGATCCGGCCTTCGTAGAACGCCCGATGGGCTGCGGTGAGCCCACGGTCGCGGTCCGGCTCGCGAGCATCGGCGGCGGCCAGTTCCGACAGAACGGCAGCAAGGTCGGGTTGTCGCAGCAACGAGCCCGTGGGTGCCGGCGCCCCGTCAGGCCAGTAGATGTCGGTGGTCGACGACCACTGCTTGAAGACCTGGCCGAAGAAATCGAGCCCGGCGGCCAGGGTGGGATCGACGGGGAACCCGTCAGCCGCCAGTTCTATCGCCATGGCCGCCACCTCGTGAAAGCGCCAGGTACCAGCAGCCCGCAGAGCAGCGATGAAGGCGGCGGGGGCCGCGGGGACCACCGTGGAGGCGACGCCCGGCGGCATCGTGTCGCCGTGCCGGGCCCGGAAGGCGTCGATGGAGGCCGAGGCGCTCCAGGTTCCCACGCCGGCCACGCTGTGGACGGTCTGCTCACCGGCCCGACGGAACACGATGGGGGCGATACCGCCGAGGCTGCACATGTCGGGCTGCACGACGGTCAGCGCCAAGCTGCCGCTGACACCGGCGTCGATGGCGTTGCCGCCTGCCTCGAGCACCGCGGCGGCGATCTGGGAGGCCAGTGGGTTCCCTGCGACGACCAGACCGTGGGTGCCTCGAAGCGTCGGACGAAGGCTCTCGGGCGGCGGAAAGACCGACGGGCCGAGGGGGCGGCCGCGGGGGACCGAGGTCGGTTTGCCAACGCTCATGAACGTTCTCCTGTCGACCAGTCCACGAACAACCGTTCCACGGCCTGCATGATTGCGAAGAAGGCAAGCGAGCACGCCGAGGAGACGATCACGACCGACCACAGCAACTCGTTGTCCCGAAGAGCGACGGCGGCGATGAGCAGGTACCCCAGGCCCTGCTGGCCGGTCAGCCATTCCGCCAACATCGCGCCGAGCACTGCGACGGCGGCCGCGCTTCGGAGCCCGGCGAAGAGATATGGCGTCATGACCGGGAAGCGGACGTACCGGAAGCTCTGCAGCCGAGTCGCTCCACTGACCCGCATCAGTTCGTGCATCTCGGGTGTGGCGGCCCGGAGGCCGCGAGCTGTGTTCACCAGGATCGGGAAGAAGCAGACAATCGTGACGCACACGATGCTGGTGGCGAAGCCCCGCCCGACGATCAGTGTGACGAGCGGGGCGATCGCGACGATGGGAATGCTTCGGAAGGTGATGGCCAGCGGAAGCAACGCCCGTTCCAGATGAGCCGACGACACGAAGACCATGGCGAGCCCGACGGCGAAGACAGTGGCGACGCCAACACCGGCACCGGTTCCGAGCAACGTCACCCGAGCATGAGATGCCAGTTCGGAACGGTCGCTGATGAGCGTCTGCAACGTCGGCCCTGGGCCAGGCATGAAGTAGGACGGCACGTCGAGGATGGCCAACAGCGCCCACCACACGAGGAGCACTGCACCAACGGAGGTGCCGATCAACAACGACGATCTCCCGAGGCGTCGCAAGAGCCGGTTCGAGGCCGAACCGGCTCCACCGTCAGTGGGGCGATCCCCGATGCCTGGACGAGCGATGGCGGCGCTCATCGTTCGACTCCTGCAGTGTCGTGATCCCAGCGGACGACCAATCTCTCTGCCGTTGCAACGATGGCGTAGGCGCCGACGGCCAGGAATGCAGCCGTGGCGATCGTCAGCCAGGTCCGCGGGACGTTGAAACCGAACAGTGCATTCGTCATCATCTGGCCCAACCCGCGCGTGCCACCACCGCCGCTCCACTCGGCGATGATCGCTCCGAGTACTGCCGAAGCAGCCGCTGCCTTCAACCCGGCGAACACGTAGGGCAACGACGAAGGAAGCGTCAACGACGTGAACCGCTGCCAGGTTCCGGCCGACAAGACGAGGAACAGCTCTTCGCGCCCGGAGTCGCGAGCGCCGAACCCCTGCACACAGCCGACGAGGATCGGAAAGAAGCCGGCGAGGGCTGCGACCGTGGTGCGGACGGTGTCTCCTCGGTCGAGCCAGAGAACCAGCACCGGTGTGAGTGCGACCAGCGGGACGGACGACACGATCACCGACGTTTGGTAGACCGGTCCCGCAAGTCGTGGACGGAAGGCGACGACCATCCCGAGGACGAAGGCGCTGACGGCGGCAGCGACGAAACCCTTGGCCGCAGCGGAGAGCGTCGGAGCCGTGTGGAACCACAGCATGTCTCGACTGTCGGAGAACTCGGTGCCGATCGCCGACGGAGCGGGAACCGAGATCGGGAGCCGTCCTGCCTGGCCCGCCCACTCCCAGAGGGCCAGCAGGCCAATGATCAACAGCAACGCCGGCAGCCAGCGAATCATCAGGGCCACGAGGTGTCGGCCGCGGCCGATCATGGCCGGACGCGAACGGACCGAACGGTCGGCAACTGGTGGGCTCAGCGACGAGAGCGACATCGTCATTGATGGGCCTCCAAGGGAGCCGGATCTTCGGTCGCCTCGACTGTGCCGAAGAGGGCCGAGCGCACCGCGTTCTCGAGACGGAAGAACTCCTGCGTCTGCATGAGGTCCAGCGTCCGCGGTCGTGGAAGATCGACTTCGACGATTCCGGTCACTCGTCCCGGCCGGGGGGACAGAACGACGATCCGATCGGCCATCAGCACGGCCTCGCTGATGGCGTGTGTGACCAGAACTGCCGTAGTACCGGTCTCGGTCCAGATTCGGAGCATCTCGAGATTGAGATGTTGACGACTGATCTCGTCGAGCGCGCCGAATGGCTCGTCGAGGAGCAGCAGCTCTGGAGTGAGGGCCAGCGCTCGAGCGATGGCCACACGCTGACGCATGCCGCCCGACAGTTGCGACGGGTGGGCGTTCTCGAAGCCGCCCAGTCCGACGAGCTCGAGCAGTTCCTCGGGTGATGCCGATCCGTGCTCAGCTCGACCGCGTGCGATCTTGATGGGCAGCTTCACGTTGTCGAGAACGGTCCGCCACGGAAGCAGCGTCGGATCCTGGAAGACGAAACCGATCCGGTGCGCGAGCCGAGCGTCCCGGGGCGAGCGGCCACCGACACGGATCGATCCCGCGCTGGGATCGGCGATGTCCGCCAACAGCCGAAGGAGCGTCGACTTTCCACAGCCGCTCGGCCCGATGAGAGCGACGAACTCACCGCGACGGAGCGAGAGCGAGACATCCGACAGGGCAAGGACGCTGTCCTTGCGCATGTCGAAGCGCTTCGAGACGTTCTCGAGGAGTACGTGCTGATCGCTCATGCTCGAGACCCCGAGCAGGCCGGCGCTCGATGCCCCCCGGCGAGGTAGAACGTACGGAGCCCGTCTTGGTAGGCAGCCACGACAGGGGCGAGCAACTCGATCGCTGGTCGAGCAGTCTTCGCCCGGTCCATCATTTCGGCGGTCAGCGCTTCCTCGTCCACGCCGAGCACCTTCCCGTGTTCAACGACCGCTCGACCTGCGACGATGAGGTCGGTGACGTTACGAGCTCGGGCTCTGGTGAGGAGGAGCGCGTCGATGTCGGCCGCTGCGGCGTCGACGAAGTCGGCGGTCAACGGATCGCCGTCGATGACCATGAGGTCGGCCGGCGCTCCCGATGTGATCCGACCCCATTGACCATCACCGCTCACCGCAGCCGGGCCGACCGAGGTCGCAGCAGACAACACGTCGCCGGCCGCGAGCCCGGATTCGAGCCCAACCGGAGCATTCAGGAGATGGGCCAATTGAAGCTCGCGCAAGGCGCCCTCGTCGTCGTCGAGCGACATGCCGTCGAGTCCGAACGCGACCCGGACACCGAGCCGGCGCATGCGAGCAACGTCGGCCTGCCCAGAACGCAGCCGCAGGTTCGACGAGGTGTTGATCGACACGATGACACGCCGTTCCGCGAGCATCTCGAGTTCGCTGTCGTCGAGCCATACCCCGTGAGCGACGGTGAGCCGGTCGCTGAGCAGCCCGATCGCATCGAGATGGTGCAGGAGTCCGCCGGGGTAGTGGGCTTCGGCCCATTCCTTCTGGTATCGAGTCTCGAACAGATGCATGTGGACGCGGCGGCCAGATACCGCTGATGCCTCGGCGACGGCCTCCATCAACTCATCGGAACACCACTGCGGTCCGACGGGGCAGTACTGGATGTTGACGAGGTCTGCCTCGCCGCCACGAGCAGTCTCGGCGACAGCAGATGCTGCCTCCTCGAACAGGAGCATCTGATCTGCGACCGATCGGGGTCGAGACGCCCAGCGCGTCGCCACCGCGGCGCGGTGGGCATGATCGATGCATTCGAGTACCACTTCGTCCGGCCCGTACCCCAGCCGGTTCCGGTCGGCGAGCGGTATCGCCATTGCCATTCGAACTCCCACATCGCGAGCAGCTCGAGCGGAGGCAGCGCACTCGCTGGCCTGCTCATCGAACGATTGGGTGTTGTGGCAGTGGACGACCGAACCGACGCCGCTTCGCGCCAGTTTGGCCAACGCCACAGAAGTGAGAACGCCGCTGTCGATCGATGGGTGTCCCGAGAGGGCAGGAAGCCATGACTCGAGAGCCTGATCGGCGGCTGCGTAGGCAATGGTGGGAAGGCCCCGCCCGTGATCGTGGGCGTCGGCGAGCGCGGGAAGCACGATCGAGCCCGGACCACCAATGGAGTTGACAACATCGTCGGTGTCCGCGGCGCCCTCCCCCGCGTCGGCCTGGGGTGTGACGGCCACAATCACTCCATTCGCGGTCGTCACCGCCATCGAACGCGTCGGTGGACGACCGGGCTCGTGGAGAACGCCTGCCGCTATCCGCGCAACTGGCGGCCGAAGGGGGGCCGGGGAGATCAAGCGGTTGCCGCCTCCAGGATTGCCTCGGTCATCAGATCCTCTGAGCTCAAGACGCTGCTTGCGGCACCGCTGTCGGCTGCCAACTGTGCCGCAGCATCGAAGACCTCGGGGTTGATCCAGAGGAGGCCATCGGGGTTGCCCTGGATCAACTCCACCTGGGCCAATGCCGAACCTGTTTCGGGTTCGAGTTCTGCGCCGGTCTCCGTTCCGTAGAGCTCGGTGACGCGCTCGGCCATTTCTTCCGGATTCTCGACTGCGTACTCCCAGCCCCTCAGATCGGCCGCCAGCCAGGTGGCCAGAAGGTCCGCTTGCTCCTCGATCGTCTCGTCCGTCGCGAAGAAGACATTGCCGTAGCCCTTGTCCCCGAGGTCGGAGAGGTAGACGGTTTCGATGTCGATGCCTTCTGACTGCAGCGCAACGCCCTGTGATGTGGCATAGCCCATGTAGCCATCGACCTGTTCGGTGCTGAGCACCGAAGGATCGAATCCCACCGGCACATAGGTGACACTGGCGGGCTCGATGCCGGCCTGGGACAAGAGCACATCGAGTTGCGGGCGATAGCCATCGGGAAGTCCGATTCGCTTGCCGACCATGTCTTCGAGTGACATCACCGGATTCGCCGCAAGGCTCATCAACGCAAACGGCGAACGCTGGAAGATGGCAGCAAATCCCCTCACCGGAATGCCGCTGTCGCGAGCGAGAACGAGCGCAGAAGAATCGGCATCTCCCATCAGCACACTTCCTGCGGCGACGTCGGCAACCGGATCGATACCGGGGCCACCAGACTTGAACTCAGCGGCGATGCCTGCCTCTTCGAAGTAGCCCAGGTCGAGCGCCATCAGGTGGCCGCCGAACTGCACGAGCTTCGTCCACCCGAGTTGGAAGGACATCGGGGTGAGCTCGGTCGAACTCGATTCGGAGCTGCCTCCACAGGCGCTCAGGAATGCCGCAGCGGCGGGAAGGGTAAGCAGCGTTCCGCCGGTGAACACCGACTGCTTCAGAAACTGTCGACGACTGGTGGGCTGGGACATGGCGCCTCGCTTGGTCAGAACTATTGGTACACCGGTCGGTATACCAAGCCAATGTCTCGGCAATGGTTCGGCTCTGTTACGGCAGCGTGAAGCTCAGTCCGTCGACGTTCCTCGTCTCCGGAAGACGACGATCACCGGCAGACTCTCGATGACCCAGCCCGAGATCGTCGTAGACGTCCCCCCGCAATGCTGTCTTCCTAGGAACGGGTTCGACTGCGGTGGCGTTGCACGCGTTCCCGGGTCTGGCAGAGCTGCGAGCAGTAGCGCCTGTTTCACCTCGGGGACCGGTCGATGTAGACGTCGACGCAGTGCGCTGCGGCACACAGCCCGATCCGTCCGACTCCGATGTCGGCAACGACATCGAGCAGCGCCATTGCACCGCGGGCAGAGACTCGCTCGACAGCTGTTGCCGAGTCGGCGAAGCCGACGAAGACCGTGACGTTCGAACCATCGTGCGCAGCGCTGATGGCCGGGCGGGCAACGCCCAGCATCTCGTTCAACACCTCGCAGACCGCTACAGGATTCGGGGCTGATCGGAAGACTTCGAACCAGCCGTCCGCCACGGTGACCAGGTCGCCATTCGAGAGAACCTTGATCTCGGCCGGTCCTCCCGAGATCTCGCCTGCGACGTGGTCGTCGAATTCGTTGGTGCCGCAGCGCTCGCGGTCACTGCCATCGCGGTGCTGCCGCAGACGGTGAGGATGATCCGTGTCGGATCGGCAGCGGGGGTCTCTCCGGTGTGGGCGATGCTCGGTGCGGTCAGCACCGGGGTCTGGACCGCGTCTCACTGCTGGCCTCGGCGGCGTCGGAACTGTCCTGGCCTTCACATCCATCGTCCAGGTGGCGCCGTCGATCTGGACTGCGTACCGATCGAGCGATCTCCTCGGAGCGTCGATTGTCACCTGGCGCCTCACGTTGGCCGAGGGTGTGCTGTGGTTCGGCTACGGATCGGCCAAGGGTGACGCCGCTGTCGCCGCTTTCGGCCTGTTCGCAGCGATCGCCGGCGTCTTGGTGATCTCCAGAATCAGACGATGCCCCCGCGGAGCCAGGGCCAGGTCAAACCCCACGCGTCCAGAGCAACCTCGACCAGAGCAACCTGAACCAGAGCAACCTGAACCAGAGCAACCTGAACCAGAGAGGGTCGGACGCGGCCGGAGGGCGCCCGACGAGTCTGAGGCAGAACGCCCGCAGCTTCAGGAGTTGAGTGCGTGGAAGAGCTGTCGCAGAAGATCGGTTCGGCCCGCAACAATCACGTCGTCGCCAAGATCGGCGGAGTCTTCGGGGGTGCCGCGAACAAGCGCGAGCATCGCCGTCGTGGTGGCCTCGATGACCATGATCGGATCGGCCGACTGGTGGCCGTAGGCCAAACGCGCCCGGTCCCCGCCGAACGACAGCGTCAGCTCATCTCGCTGGTCGAGCAGGATGTGAACGTCACCATCGGGGAACCCGCCTCGGTAGCGACCTGCTCGCTGGGTGAGTGTCCAGCGAGCGTTGACGACGCGATCTCCGGCTGCGTCGACGGGCGGCAGGAGCGGTCCGCCCCATCGGGCCAGGTCTCCGGCCATGCGGGCGAGTTCCCTACCTCGCTCGGTGAGCTCGTACAGGTTGGCCGGTGCCGGAGTACGGACCTCGCGTTGATGCACGGCGCCAGCGGCTTCGAGTGAGCGGAGCCGGTCAGCGAGCAGATCTGTGGAGATCCCGGGGAGACCGTCGAACAGATCGGTGAACCGACGCGGACCGGGAATCAGGTCGCGCACGATCAACAAAGCCCATCGCTGCCCGACGACATCCAGGGCAGCGGCCAGGCCACAGTACTGCCGGTACGTCCGCTTGCTCACGAGCCTCACCCTACAACCATTTGCAACCGGAATCTGGATCAGTGACTTTGCTTTATCTTGTTGACTGTTGGAAAACCCTGTGTTCCACTCGACCCATGCCGGAACCCGCGCATCGCCGACTCGAGACTCCACCCGCCCGCTCGCCTTGGGTGACCTTCACCGTTTGCGCCCTCGCCCTCTACCTCACCACGCTCGACCTCTCGATCGTCAACGTGGCGTTTCCCGACATCCTCGCCGAGTTCGACATCAGCCGAGCCGACGCGTCGTGGATCGTCACGATCTACAACATCTTCTATGGTTCTCTCCTCGTCGTGACCGGCAAGGCGGCGGACCAACTCGGTCGGCGGCGCATGTTCCTGGCTGGTCTGGCGATCTTCGCGGCCGGGTCAGCCGTCGGTGCGGCGGCGCCCGGGCTCGGCGTACTCATCTTCGGTCGCGCGATCCAGGGAATCGGCGGCGCCATGCTCGCACCCGCATCACTCGGCCTGCTGCTCGCCGCCTTCCCGTCGGAACGTCGCACGCAGACCGTTGCCATGTGGGGCGGGATCGGCGCACTCGGCATTGCGAGCGGACCGAGTATCGGGGCGTTGGCGATCTATCTCACCGATTGGAGAGCCGCCTTCTGGATCAATCTGCCGATCATCGCCGGCATGCTCCTCGCCAGTCGCCGGGTTCTCTCGGAAACCGCGAAGGTGAACAGCGACCACCGGCCCGACTACGGAGGTGCCCTCCTCGTCACCGTCGCCCTGGCCTGTCTGGCGCTTGGCATCTCCCGCTCCGAAGTGTGGGGCTGGGCTGATGCACGCACGCTCGCTGCGATCGCAGCCGGCGTCGTTGCCATTCCCCTGTTCATTCGGCGCCAGCACCGCCACCCCGAACCGGTGCTCGACCTCACGCTGTTCAACAGCCGCTCGTTCAGCGTTGCGAACACATCGGCCATGGTGTTCATGGCCGCGTTCGCTGCCTACTCACTCAACAACGTCTTGTTCCTTCGCCAAGCGTGGGGCTACCCCGTCCTCACCGCCGGCCTCCTCACCGCCCTCCCCCCGGTGACTGTTGCCATACTGGCCCCGTTCACCGGCCGCTCCGCGGCACGCATTGGGTTCCGACCGTTCGTCGTTGCCGGACCCCTCATCGTCGCAATCGCCACCTTCGGGTTCGTTCTTCTCCTCGATGGCGACCGCACCCCAGTCACCTTCGTCATGGTCGGTGAGGTGGTCGCCGTCGGCATCGCCTGTTTCATACCGGTCAACTCAGCAGCCTCCGTCGCCGAACTCCCTCCGCTTCGCCTGTCGATCGGCGGTGCGGTCAACAACACCTTCCGCCAGGTCGGAGCCGTGCTCGGAATCGCCCTTCTCGTGGCGTTCATCGGGTCGCCGGAAACCCCCGGCGAGCTTGTCTCGGCCCACGAGCGAGGTTGGATCATGATCGCCTCCCTCGCACTGATCACCGCTGTCATCGGCCTCGCCCAACCCGCACTCGGCAAACAGCGTGCGCCCGTCGCCCCGACCACACCGACGCCGGCGCTCACCCCCGAATCCTGAGCGACGTCGTCTTGACGGCATCACGCGACCGTCGCCGCATCCGTCAGCTCTTGGGGTGCACGCCGCAGTTCAACGGACCGAAGATGAAGTGTGATGCGAACCGGCTCAGCCACTTCAGTCGGATCGATTGGCCGGCTGCGATCTCGTCACGGTTCTTCTCGATCCCGCTCAGCAGGTCTTCGCAAGCAAGCCCGTGACCGCGGCGGCGATCACGCCGACGGCGTCATCTGCATCATCGAGCGAGCACGGACTCCAGGCGGGCGTAGCTGGTTTCCATCCCGTCGACCATGCCCGTTTCGAGCACAATGTCGCGGACTTCGGCGCTCGGGTAGGTGATGACGAGAGTCAGGAGTGTGCCGGCGATGCGCGGTGTGAGGGTCATCTCGTTCGTGGTCCCCGAGCCCTCGACCCCGATCATGCGTTCCGTCGTGACGGCCCGATGCGGCGGATCGGACGCGACGAGCTCTCCCTCGAAGCCGAAACGTCCGGCCACGCCGTCTGCGGACGCGTCGTCGGGCTCCCACTCGTAGCGGTAGACGCCACCCACGCCGGTCGCCGCCTCGCATACCGGCATGGCCCAACCGTCAGGGCCGAGCATCCACTGCGTCAACAGCGCTGGGTCGTGGTGGGCTCGCCACACGTGTTCGATGGTGCCGCGGACGATGCGCGAGATTCGCACCTGCGTGTCGGACAGGACGTGGACTTCGGTGCCGACTCCAATCGCGAAGGACGCCAGATCAGCGAGCACCTGGTCGATCTGACCCATTGCCGACGCCATACCCTCTTCCATCCCCATGCCGAGAAGCTGCTCGAGCTGTTCGAGCGAGCCGAAGTGGGTGGTGGTGATCAGACGCGAACCGCTGTTTGTGTCCTCGAAGGAGAAGGTCATGCGCATCGATGGCATGGCCGTGTTCTCGTTGCCGTCGTCGCCGGCGAACCCGTCGCGGACCTCGAAGAACCTGCCGTCGTCCACGGCGAGGAACTCCCAGAACCCGGCGGATCGTTCTCCGTCCGGTCCCGTCATGAAATAGTCGGATCGTCCACCGACGAAGACGTCGTGGCGGGTGAACGTGGCCGGCCACTCGGCCGGCCCCCAGAATCTCTCGATCTGGCGAGGATCGGTGTACGCCTCCCACAATCGTTCGCGGCTGGCGGCGAAGTCGGCGACGACGGTCATGGTCAGGGCATCGAGGTTCTTCTCGACCGAGGTGATGGGCATGGTGAGGTCCCTCTGTCGGGGTCGTCGGGCTGTTACTCGTCGGTCTCGGCGAGAAGATCGTCGAGACGATCGATGCGTGAGCGCCAGATCTGTTCGTACCGGTCGAGCAGACCTTGGGCGCGCCCGATGGCGTCAGGGTTACCGCGGACGATCCGCTCGCGGCCGTTCGGGTGTTTGGTCACCAGACCGGCCCCCTCCAACACCGCGACATGCTTCTGGACCGCCGCAAACGACATGTCGTAGGCGCCCGCCAGCTCCGAGACCGAAGCCTCACGGCCGAGCGTGCGCCGGACGATGTCACGGCGCGTCGAGTCGGCCAGTGCCCGGAAGATCCGGTTCACCTCGTCATCGCTCAGTCCGATCGCGTTACGTACAACCATATGGTTGCACGTTAGGAGCACCTTCGCGAACGGTCAAGAACCGGCTGGGCGAGGTGCAGGTCTGGCGAGTCGGCAGTGTCAGGTGTTGTCGATGCCGCCGCCTTCGAAGTCGATCGTGCGTCCGGCTCGAGGGGTCCCCACTTCGTCGTCATGGGTTGCCATCGCCGGCTCCGTTCTCGGCTTGCGTACGGGTGGTCACCCAGTCGACGAGGAGTGCGGTGACTCGTTGATCGATCGGCTCGCGTCCCTGCTTCTTGTAGGTCCGGACCGAGGCAGTCCCCAGCTCGGTTCGCAACAGATGCGTGACGTCGTCGACCCGATGACCGGTGAACGGTGTCGGCGACGTGTCGTGCCTGCCATCGCAGGACGTCCTTGCCGTTGGCGGCTGCGCCGGCGAGCAGGACCACACCGGCGAGTTGCTCGTCCGAGGCGAGTGCGGAGGCGATGAGCACCCCTCACTGTGGTCGATGACAACGACCCGGTCCGGGTCCACCTCGGGTCGGACCCGCAGCGCCCCGAGCGCGGCCAGGGCATCATCGACGTTGTCGTGAAAGCCGGCGGACAGGTAGTCCCTTGCAGGCCCTGGTGTCCAGCCCCATGACGCCTCTCGAATCGAAGGAACGGCTGGGAGATGTGGCACAGGCGACGCTGTACCGGCACATCAAGCACCTTGCCGACGGTGGGCTGCTCGAGGTCACGGAGGAACGATCCATCCGTGGAACCGTCGAACGCACCTACCGAGTCGTGACCGCGTCACTGGCTCTCGGCGACAGCGAGCTGGAGTCGGCAACAGCCGATGACCACTTCCGCCACTTCGCCACCTTCGCCGGGACCCTCCTCACCGACTTCGCCACCTACCTGGACCACGGCGAGCCCGCCCTGGGGCGAGATCGCGTCGGCTACCGCCAAACAGCCCTCTGGCTCACCGACGAAGACGCCGACGAATTCTCAGTACCATCGCCATGCCCGATGACCAGGGGGGACCTGCCTGAAGTCGGATCGGTCAGCAGTACTCGTGCCGTCGCCACAGGCGACACCCTCACCGACCTCAGCCCGAGAGGCGGGTCTGGCGGAACGTGGCGAGCAGGGTGCCGTCGGGTTGGTGGACCGAGCCGTCCTCGACCGCCAAGCCATCGTGGGAGTGAAAAGTGTGCATCCGCGTGGCGAGGTGTTCGTCGGAAGCCAACGTCCATTGGCGGGCGTGATCGTGGATCTGGATCGAGTACTCGATGGTCACCGCCGGGGTGGGTGCATCGAGCTTCGCGAACACTGCCGGTGGGTAGAAGTCGCCGTACATGGTGAGCCACGAGCTGTCGAAGGAGTCGGTGTCGAGCGGTCGAGCCCACGCAATCCACTCAGCCCGCTCAGCGTCGCCGAACATGGTGGTGTCGGGGTGAAGATGTGCCTCGACGTTGCGGAAATGATTGGGAGTGGGGCGATCGAGTCGCACGGCGTTGTTCGGCTTGCTCATCGGGGGTGGAGCATCGCTGAACTCCAGGCCGCTGCGAGGCCTCGAATGGTGGAGGCGGGCGACGGTGGTGATCGCTCCGTTCTGCACGACCCGGGCGTGGGTGGCGATCATGCTGCGGCCGCGCCGGACGATGTCGATCTCGATGATGGATTCGCCGATGTCGTTGGTGCTGAGGTAGCCGAACGTGGCGGCCCGCAGCACGAAGTCGCCGTCGACACCGTGATCGGCAAGCACCGCATCGGTTGCTTCCACGACCAGTGCGGCGACGATTCCGCCGTGGAGCCCCTTCAGGGCGAGCCAGTGGTGGTCGATGCGGGCGGAGAACGATCCGTTCCCCGTCGAGATGATCGATGCGCGTCCGTTCCAGTTCATGAGGATGGTGTGTCCACGTCCTCCCGGTCGATCATGGGGGCACTCTAGCTGAGTTCGATGAACGAACCCAGCCCCTCCCCGGGGGTGAGCCGGCGACGGCTGTGCCGAGTTGATGCGATGGGCAACGACGACCGAACTGCGCCCGGACCGGTCACGACACGGTTTCGGGCACCCACCGACCCGACTACAGTTCCGAACGCATGCTGGTTGCCTACCTGACGGATGGAATGTCGAGTTCCGTCAATGCCAGCCTGGCCTTGAGCCGTCGGCTGACCGAAGCCGGCCACCAGGTGGTCTACCTCAGTCCGGCCGACGTCGCCTCGGTCGTCGAGGCCGAGGGGTTCTCCTTCCTGCGACTCACCGGCGATCAGTACTTCGTCGAACGATCACATCCCGTGCCCTGGACGGCCCTTCGTCACCCTCGACGCTGGCTACGGGCCCTGCGCGACCGTCACGCCATCCGTCAGGCCTCCATCGAGAACGACGAGATCGAGGTCGCCGTGGCCCGGCTCGACCCCGATGTGCTCCTGCTCGACTTCGAGATGCACATGGCCGTCTTCGCCACCGCCAAGTTGGGTATCCCCACCTTCTTGACCACGGTCTTCTTCTCCGTGTTCCGCCGACCAGGGCTGCCGCCCCTCGATTCACCAACGACCGTTGCCGGTCCGGGCGAGCTCCGCCGACAGTGGTGGTCGGCCCGGGCCAGGACACGTGGGCTCGAAGCGCGCCAACGCTTGATCCGCTTCGTTCTGGGCGACTGGTTCCGGCCCGCTCGCTACGACTCGATGGACGTGACGACCCTGCGGCAGATTGCCAGATCACGCGGCATTCGATTCGGGGATGTGGTCGATCGGGGCAACTGGCAACGTCCGTTCACCCACCGAAACCTCCCGATGCTGAGTTTCAGTCTTCTCGAGATGGAGCTGCCGCACGACCCGCATCCGCTGCTGCACCACGTCGGTCCGATGGTGGCAATCGAACGGAGCGAACCCGTGCTCGGTGCCGCGGCCCGAGAGGCTTGGCGACGGTTCGATGACGAACGCGAGGACGGTCGCCCCCTCGTGTACTGCGCGCTCGGAACCCACTGGAACCTGGACGTGGACCTGTTGGAGCGGGTACTCGGTGTCTTCGAGGTTCGTGGCGACTGGGATCTCGTCATCGGTCTCGGGGGCGGGGCTCGCCACGAACGCTTCGGTCTCGCACCTCGGAACGTCCTTGTCCTCGATTATGCGCCACAACTCGACGTCCTGGCCGCCAGCGATGTCTGCCTCACCCACGGCGGCGCCACCACGGTGGCCGAGTGTGTCGTCCTCGGGGTGCCGATGGTGGTCTACTCGACCGGGCATGTGGATCAGAACGGCAACGGTGCCAGGGTCGGTTTCCACGGCCTCGGTGTCGTCGGCGACACCTCGACCGACGGGCGTGTCGAGATCGAGCACAACATCTCGCTCGTACTCACCGACCCTTCGTTCCGAGCGCGCACGACGCGGATTCAGCAGTTGGCCGAAGCAGGCGCGGATCGGGCTGTTCGACTCATCGAAGCGAGTCTCGGGCCGATAACGCATCCATCGGGGTCGCAGTCGACGAAGGGCTAGAGCGGCAGGAAACTCGGACGACGGAGCGATACGAGAACATGAACCTGGAGTCGAGCGGAGCCGAGCCGGAACGCCACGTCCGGCCGACGCCGGTCGCCCTTCGAGTGGGACGAGAGCTGACGAAGGCCCAACGGTCGCTCTGGGCGTCACAACGGCAGAACCCGACCCAACCGGTGCAGAACATGGCCGAGGCGGCCCACTTCGACGGCCCCATCGATGCCGACCGACTCGGCCGGGCCTTCGCTGCCGTCGTCGCCGAATCCGATGCGCTACGAACTCGCATCATCGTCGATCGAGGAGAACCCCGGGTCGTCGTGGGTCCGTCGACGATTCCCGCCGAGACCAGGACGATCGAGCTTCCCCGAGACGACTTCGACCGCTGGGCCCGGGATCGAGTTCGCGTACCGATCGACACGACCATCTGCAGCTACGACAGCGTCGTGTTGACCCACGAAGACGGAACTGCGACGTGGTATCTCGGGCTTCATCACACCGTCACCGATGCCGCCAGCTCGACGCTGGTCTTCGAAGCGACAGCCAAGGCCTACGCCGACACCGACGTCACCCTCGGATCGTACTATCGGTGGGCTGATGCCAAGACAGCGGGCACCGACCGGCGGACCCAGAGAGCGGTCGAGCACTGGCATCGCAGGCAGCCTCCACCTGCCCTCGGAGCCCTGTATCTCGGCGACGTGTCTCCGCGGTGCGAAAGCCATCGCTTCCAGGCCGAACTGGACGCCGAACTGCTCGGCCGGATCGACGAGAGGCTGGCAGGCGAGCTTCGGATGTTGAGCGAGGACCTGGGCTGGTCGACGCTGTTGGTCACCGCGACTGCAGCGCTTCTGCACCGAGTATCGGGTAACGACGAATTCGCCATCGGCCTGCCGGTGCACAACAGGAACGACCCGACGACCAGGGAGATCATCGGACCGGTCATGGAGGTCTATCCGATCGACATTCGCATCGACCCCGGCGACTCGTTCGCGCAGCTCCACCAACGGATCGGTCAGTCGATGCTGTCGACCCTCCGCCATACCGGCGCCGGCACCGGACCGTCGACCGCCGACTGTCGTGTCATCGTGAACCTGCTGCCGTCGTCGAACCCGCTCCGCTTCGGCGACGTAGGGGCCGAGGTCGTCTGGATACACAGCGGGGCCGTCGACCCCGGTCACCTTCTCCGCGTCCAGTTCTCCCGGTTCGGGTTGCAGCCGGCGCTGCACCTCGACATCAACGAGGCCTGTGCAGTCGGCCCCCAGTCGGCCCGTATGGTCGAGCACTTCGGACGCCTTCTCGAGGCCATCGTCACCGATCCGACCCAGCCGATCGGATCGGTCGTGCTCCCGGCCGCCGAGGAGCTCGCCGTCATCGAGGCATGGGGCACCGGTGCCGGGGCTGCACTGGCCGACTCCCCCGCCGACATGGTCGTGCCTTCTCTGCGCGCTGCCCTCCAGAACCGGAGCTCGCTCGTAATGCGCGACGCTTCCGGTTCGGCCACCGGATCCGAACTCTGGGACCGGGTGACGAGGGTCGCGTCCTCGCTACGGGCGTCGGGCATCGGACCGGGGGCACGGGTGGCCGTCGACATGGCTCGTTCGGTCGATCTGGTCGTCGGGATCTACGCAACCCTGGTCGCTGGTGCGTCCTATGTGCCGCTCGATCCGAGCCACCCGGACGAGCGGCGACGACGCCTGGTGGAGCGAGCCGGGTGTGCCCTGGTGCTGGACCCGCCTCTGCTCGCCCAACTCGAGTCCCGGACCAGCGATTCCCCGGGACTTCCCCTCGGCGACCCCGGGCCCGACGACGAGGCCTACCTTCTCTTCACCTCGGGTTCCACCGGGGAACCGAAGGGTGTGCCCATCTCGCATCAGGGCCTTGCCGACTACTTGGCCTTCGCCCGTGCCTCCTACGTACCGGAAGGGCCACCACCCGTCGGTGCGTTGTTCAGCGCAGTCACCTTCGACCTCACGGTCACGTCTCTCTTCGTGCCCGTCCTGGCCGGAGGATCGCTGGTCGTCATCGAGCCCGATGGCCCGGCCGGGCTCCGCCTGCTGGCGGACGACGAAGACATCACCTGGGCCAAGGCCACGCCGTCGCATCTGGAACTGCTGGTTCGCATGTTGGGGGACGGTCGAGGTCAGCACGGGTTGCGAACCCTCGTCGTCGGTGGAGAAGCCTTCGGTACCCACCTGGCGGAGCGCTTGTGGGCCGTGCTGGGCGACGTGACCATCTTCAACGAGTACGGGCCGACCGAGGCGGTCGTGGGCTGCATGATCCATCGGGCCGAACCGGGAGCAGACCAAGCTGACGTGCCGATCGGAATCCCGGCGCCAGGAGTCGAGTTGCGGGTGCTCGACGCCTACGACCAGCCGGCGCCGATCGGAGCCGTCGGCCAGCTCCACATCGCCCATCGGGGCCTGACGACCGGGTACCTGGGACCTGTGACCGATCCAGGTGAACAGCCCTTCGTCGAACTCGATGGCCGTCGCTTCTATCGGTCGGGCGACCTGGTCCGCCTCTGCGACGACCAGACCCTGGTCTATCTCGGAAGGGCCGACGAACAAGTCAAGGTGGGCGGAATCCGTCTCGATCCCACCGAAGTCGAACACGCGTTGACCCAGCACCCCGCCGTCGGTCGCGCCGTCGTGCGTCTGTGGGAGCCGGCCCACTCGATGTCGAGTCGACACTGTGTACGTTGCGGCCTTCCCGACAACGTCCCCGGCGTGCACTTCGACGCCGACGGCGTCTGCGACAGCTGTCATGCCTACGACGCCATTCGACCCCAGGCCGCCAGCTGGTTCCGGACCGAGAACGACCTGCGGGTTCTGCGGGACACCGCGCGTTCGCAACGGACGGGCGACTACGACGCCATCCACCTGCTCAGCGGCGGCAAGGACTCGACCTATGCGCTGTATCGGCTGGTCGAGATGGGTTTCGACGTGCTCTGCCTGACGCTGGACAACGGCTTCATCTCCGAGGGAGCCAAGGACAACGTCCGACGGTCGATCGCCGATCTCGGCATCGACCATGAGTTCATCACGTCCGAGGTGATGAACGAGATCTTTCGCGACAGCCTGGAGCGCCACTCCAATGTGTGCCACGGCTGCTACAAGACCATCTACACCCTCGCCACGACTCGGGCCGTCGAGGTCGGAGCACCCCTGATCGTCACCGGACTGTCCCGGGGCCAGCTCTTCGAGACTCGGCTGGTACCCGAACAGTTCGCCGAGGGTCGGTTCGATCCCGACGCCATCGACGCTGCGACCCTCGCCGCCCGACGGGTCTATCATCGACTCGACGACGGCCCGAACCGGCTGCTCGATACGACGGTGTTCGATCAGCCCGAGGCCGCGGGAGCTGCTCCCGATGTCTTCGATCGAGTGCAGTACGTCGACTTCTACCGCTACGTCGATGTCGAGTTGGCCGACTTGCTCGAGTTCCTCGAGAAGCGGGCGCCCTGGACCCGTCCGGCCGACACCGGGCGCTCGACAAACTGTCTGATCAACGCAGCAGGGATCCACAACCACATCATCGAACAGGGCTTTCACAACTATGCAGTGCCCTATGCGTGGGATGTCCGGCTCGGACACAAGACCCGGCACGAGGCCCTGGCCGAGCTGGACGACCGGTCGGACCTCACCACGGTGACCTCCATGCTCGAGACGGTCGGCCACTTCCCCCGTCCCCGCCGACTCCTGACGGCCTGGATCGAACCGGCCGGCCTCGACGGCGCACATCTCGACGGCGCACATCTCGACGGCACGGCTCTACGCACCTTCCTGGCCGGCAAGCTGCCGAAGCATGCGGTGCCGGCGGCCTTCGTCCTCGTCGACGAGATCAAACTCACCTCGAACGGCAAGGTCGACACCGCAGCTCTGCCCGCTCCGAAACGTGTGCACCGGACCGGTCCGTCGCTCTACGTTTCGGCCCAGTCGCCCCTGGAATCCACCATCATAGGACTGTGGGAAGCCCACCTCGCCGTGGAGCCGATCGGGATCGACGACGATTTCTTCGCCCTCGGCGGTGACTCACTGGCCGCGTTGCGGATGGTGGTCGAACTCAGCAGCCTGCTCGGGAAGACGATTCGGGAAGATCTTGCGTTCCTCCACGCAACACCGAGGCAACTGGCAGCGGCGATCGAACTTCTCGAACAGTCCGAGGATGCTCCCTCTTCCCGTCCCGCCGGCGACCCTCCTCCCCTGTCGAGTGGCGAGCAGTCCCTCCTGTTCGAGCACTTCGCCGACCCCACCGATCCTCGGTACAACGTGGGCCGTCGCTACCGCATCGCCGGACCGATCGATGCCGATCGGTTCGTGCAGGCGCTACGCGCCGTCATTGCTCGACATGTTCCCCTCCACTGGACGTTCTCCGAACCACGCATCAGGCTCACGCCCGAGAAAGCGATCGACTGCACCATCGAGCCCGGGCAGCCTCGGCTCGACCCGGCAGCGTTTGCCGATCGGGCTCGACGGCTCCATCTCGAACCGTTCGATCTCGAAGCCGGACCCCTCGGCCGCTGCCTCATCGGCTCTCTCGACGACGGCGGCACCGGGATCGCCCTGGTGTTCCACCACGTCTCGATCGACGCTGCCACCTTCGACGACCTCTGGAGCCAGGTCGAGGAGATCTACACCGGGGAACAGCTGGCACCCCTCGTCATCGACTACGCCGATCACACGTCATGGCAGGAACGACGTTGGGCCCACGATCGAGAAACGCCATCCGATGACCCCGAATTCTGGTCGAGTCCGGAACTGGCCCAACCGGTGGCGCAGCTCCAGTTCGATCTCGACGAGGCAGGCTCGGACGGCTACGTGCAGCGAGCAGCATCGGTCGGCCTCGGTCAGCTCCGAGTCGGAGTCGGCCGGACCGCGTTCGCGACCTGCTTGGCCGCCTTGGCCACAACGCTTCGTCGCTACAGCGATGGGGATCGATTGGGCATCGCCATCACTTCCTCGACCCGCGATCACCCCCTCGCACAGGGATTGGTCGGCTATTATCTGAACACGTTGCCCCTGGTGGTCACCACCAACGAGAGCGCATCCTTGCAGGACCTGGGCCGACAGTGCAGCAACCTCATCGGTCGATCTCTGGGCCATCGCACCTACCCCTACGCCCGTATCGTCGCCGACCGGCGCCGCCTGGGTCTGGAACACCCCCATGCCTCGATCATGCTGGCGTTCGAGGAACTGGCGCCGGCTCGGCTTGGTTCGCTCGATGCCGAACACGAGATCCTGGCGTCGGGATCGGCGGTGACGGACGCAACGTTCTTCATCCAGGCTCAGGGCGACGAGCTGACACTCGGCCTGGAGTACGCCGGCACGTTCCTTTCCGCCGCCGCTGCCGCTGACGTGCTAGCGGAGTTCGACCACGTGCTCCGAACCGCCTGTGAATCACCAGATCTCGCGATCGGGGTCGCGGCAACCAACGCCATCGATGCCATCGATGTCCTGGAACTGCTCGATGACACCGAGCAGCAACAGATCCTGCACGACTGGAACCGACCCGTCTGGGGCCACGGTCAGGGCCTCGTCGTGCCGGATCGGGCCATCCACCAGCTGTTCGAAGAGTTCGCCGCCTCCCAACCGGACCACGTCGCCGTGGTCGCCTCGACCGGATCGCTCTCGTACCACCAGCTCGAGCGACGCTCCAACCTCGTGGCCCACGAGCTCGTCGTCCGTGGCGTCGGCCCCGGTGTACGCGTCGGACTCGTGGCCGAGCGTCACCCGGACACCGTCGTCGGGGTCCTGGCCATTCTCAAGGCCGGTGCTGCCTACGTACCCATCGACCCCGACTACCCGTCGTCGCGTGTGACTCAGATGGTCGAGGACGCCGAACTCGCCGTCCTGCTCGGTCGAGGTGAGACCGCAGATGCGCCGATGGGCCAGCTGACCGATTCGATCCTCGTCGACCTGGCCACGATCGGAACCGAAGCCGACCCACCCGACCCTGGCCCTCCGCTGGTCGAGCACCATCCGGACCTACCGGCCTACGTGATCTTCACCTCCGGTTCCACCGGTCGACCCAAGGGTGTCGTCGTATCACACCGCAACATCGCTGCGTCCACGGCTGCCCGGTCTGTCGTCTATCCGGACTCGGTCGGTCGGTTCCTGCTGTTGTCGTCCTTCGCCTTCGACAGTTCCATGGTCGGCTTGTTCTGGAGTCTGTGCACCGGCGCCACCCTGGTTCTGCCCGACCTCGGCACCCACGATGACGTAGGCCAGCTGGCGGAGCAGATCGAGCGAGACGACGTGTCCCATCTCCTGACGCTGCCGTCGTTCTACCGATTACTGCTGGACGAGACCGACAGTGGCCGGTTGAGCAGCCTGCGGACCGTCATCGTTGCCGGCGAGGAATGCCCCGCCACCTTGGCGCCGGCGCATGCTCGGCTCTGTCCGCATGCCACGTTGTGGAACGAATACGGCCCGACCGAGGCGACCGTCTGGAGCCATGCCCATCAGATCTCTGACGATGGGGGCGAGTCACCGGTTCCGATCGGTCGGGTCATTCCCGGAATGACCGCCCACGTGCTCGACCGCCGGGGTAGGCCCGTACCGGTCGGACAGCCCGGGGAGCTGGTACTCGGTGGTGCTGGGATCTCGCTCGGCTACCTGGGTCGACCGGACCTCACCGAGGAACGTTTTGTTGCCCTGCGCGGCCCCCTCGACGACGGCACCGCGCACTATCGCACCGGAGACCGGGTGCAGTGGCTGAACGACGGCACGCTGGCCTTCCTCGGTCGAATCGATGATCAGGTGAAGATCCGTGGCCACCGGATCGAGTTGGCAGAGGTCGAACGAGCCGCCGCCCGTTTGCCTGGGGTCCACGAGGCGGCAGCCGGCGTGCTGGAGAACGCTGGTTCGAACCAGCTCGGTCTCTGGATCTCCATGGCAGCAGGAGCGACCCAGCCCGAAGCCAGCGCTGTTCGGCGCCAGCTGCGCGAGGTGCTCCCCGAGGCCATGATTCCCAGCCGCGTGATCGTGGTGGAACATTTTCCTCGGACCCCGAACGGCAAGATCGACCGCTCGACCCTGCCGCCTCCCGAGACCGGACCCGACTGGGTCGAAGATGGCACGATGACCAGACCCGACGCGCTCGGAGGAGCCGTGGGGCCGAACCACCTCGAGCATCCGATCGAGACGTTGTTGTGTCGCATCTGGGCCGAGGTGCTCGGTGTCGGGGAGGTCGGGCGGCACCAAGACTTCTTCGACCTGGGTGGCGACTCGATCATGAGTATCCAGATCGTGGCTCGATTGCGGCGCAGCGGCTGGCGGTTGTCGACCCGAGACGTCTTCGACCACCCGACCATCGCACGACTGGCGACGCGAGCCGAACCCCTGGTCTCCAGCAGCGCCGAACAGGGACTGCTGACCGGTGACGTCGACCTGTTGCCGATCCAACACTGGTTCTTCGAACACGACCTCCACAATCCTCACCACTGGAACCAGTCTCGATGGATCGAGCTGGCGTCGGGGACTGACGGTGACCGACTCCTCCAGGCTGCCCGGGCGCTTCCGGCCCAGCACGATGGCTTGCGTCTTCGGATTCACGGGTCGCCCGATGGGCGGCTGGTCCAGCGGTACCAGGAGGACGATGCCCTGCTGGTGTCGACCGAACCGGATCTCGACAGCGAGGCCCGGAAGAAGGCGGCGGCCGAGGCCGAGGCCGCTCTCGACATCGAACGAGGCCCCGTGATGGCCATCGTGGCCTTCCCTGCTGTGGGCGATGTGGGCCCCCAGATCTTCGTGACCGTGCACCATCTCGTGATGGACGCAGTGTCGTGGCAACCACTGCTCGAGGACTGGGCATCGGCCTATGCACAGCTGGGCCGGGGGGAGACCGTCGTGCTACCGGCGAAGTCGACCTCGGTGCGGCAGTGGGCCGATCAGTTGATCCGCTGGACCGAGGCGGACGAGTTCTCGGCAGAACGGGCTCTCTGGCACGACGCCGGCGTCGCCGACCGGTCGACGGCGCCATCGGGCAGCTACCTCCAGGGACAGACCGAGACCGTCACCGTCACACTCGATCAGGACACGACGGCGACGTTGATCGCCGGTGTCGGCCGGGGAACCCCGATGCAGCATGTCCTGCTCGCAGCCCTGGCTCACGGAGCCGAGTCGTTCGCGATCGACGGCACCGTGTCGGTCACCATCGAAGGTCACGGACGTGAGGACGGGCTGGCTCACGACCTCGACCTGTCACGGTCCGTCGGCTGGTTCACCAGTCTCCACCCAGTGGAGGTTCCCCTCGGCGCCGATCCTGTCGCAACCCTCGACGGGCTCGCGGCATCGGCCGCAGGATCGCTGCATCACGGTTTGGGTTACGGCGTCCATCGCTGGCTCGACAACGAGGCGACAGCTCGACCCCTGCCGCCCATCGTCTGCAACTACCTGGGTCAGATCGATCGAACCGGTCCCCTCCCCGACCCATTCGAGACGCTGGGACCGCTCACCGCCGGTATCGATCCCCACAATCACCGGACCCACGACCTCGGTCTCATGGCCGCAGTCTCGAACGGTCGGCTGCAGATGACCTGGGACCATCATCCCGATCAGATCCCTCCGGCCGAGGTCCGGGCCATCGCCGACAAGACGTGCGCTGTCCTGACGATCCTGGCTGCCGATTCCCAGGGTGGGCTGTCGGCAACGAACACGACTCGCTTCGACCTCGTCGATTTCGACAACGAGGAACTCGACGCCCTGAGCGATCTACTCGACGGACTGGACGGCTGAACCGGTCACCTCGAAACGAGCCCGCAGATCGTCGGCCAGACGCCCGACGTGAGGTTCGAGCAGCAGGGTGGTGTGATCTCCCGGTACCTCGACCCGCTCCAGATCGAGATCACCATCGGTCCAACCCCTGTCGGGATCGCGACCGGCATCGACCTGTTCGGCCTGGTAGAGGATGATCCGACCGTCGTAACCCGTGTGCTCGTAGCGCGATCGGGCCTGGCGCATGTTCTCGGCCAACAACATGGCCCGAAGGTCCTCGGCCTCGGCTCGATCATCTGCGGCCTCGGTGATCGCCCACCACCATTCCGGTGTGCGTTCGATGGTGGCGGCCTTGCGCTGGAGCGCTCGTCGCCTCATGCCGGCATCGAACGCCTGCCGGTCGGTCAACAAGGACTTGAGCCGAGTCGTACCCCGGCGGAGCGCCCGAGCCACGGTGGGTTCGACCCGGGACCCCTCGACTCGATAGTGGTCGAACCACAGGACGCATTCGACCTCACGCCCTGCTCGCTGCAGTTGGCGGGCCAATTCCAGGGCCACCGTTCCGCCCGAGGAGTAGCCGCCGATCACGTAGGGACCTGCCGGTTGCCATCTGATGACTTCGTCGAGATAGGCCGCAGCCATTTCCTCGATCGAGGTGTGCAGGGGCTGTGTCCCGTGGACGCCGCTGGCCTGCACCCCGACGACGGCCCAGTCCTCGCCGAGGGCCACGGCAAGGTCCCGGTAGCCGACGACGTTGCCGAATTCACCGTGCACGGCGAAGAGGTGCCGCTTCGGACGCTCACCCACAGCGATGGGCACCAGATGCTTCCAGACCCCCGCTCGGCCATCGAGGCGCTCACTCATGAGGTGGGCCAGCCAGCTGACGTTCGGTTCGGCCAGGAACGAGCCTCGATCCCCCGGAACCAGCAGCGTGTCGACCTCGTCGGCCCACCCGGCCCACCCTGCTCGGTCGTCGAGCATGTCCCGGAGTGCTCCGTCACCGAGAAGGGGCACACGACCCTCGGCCTCGGATGGTTGGAAGAAGAACAACTTGGGAACGCCGAGGCCCGACCCGGCCAGCGTGTTCGCCACTTCGATCTCGCTCGTCGACGGGAAGACCGCGTCGATGACAGCGACTGTTTCGACCCGGCGGTCCATCTCGAGGAGCCGCTGACACAACGTCAGGGCGGGGCCCGCCGCCGACCCGTGACCGGCGATGAGGAGCGAGCCGTCGGGTTGTCGGGACTGGATGAAGGCAACCGCGTCGTCGGTCGAGTCGGCAGTGGCATCGAGTTCGATCGGCAGTAGCCGAAGGTTCGTGCCGAGTCGATGGATCAACGCGTCGAGGCTCGCTGCGTCATCGGTGACCATGAAGAGAAGCGGTTGCTGGCGGGTCTCGATCGACGCAGGACCGGTCGACGCAGGACCGGTCGGCTCGAGATCCAATCGTTCGATCATGGCTCGTGGATTCGGGGCCTCGAACAATGCGGCAAGCGGCAAGTCCCGACCGAACTCACGATCGATGGCACTGAACAGGCGAACTGCCAGCAGCGAATCACCGCCGATGTCGAAGAAGTCGGCATCGAGTGTGATCGGATCGCTGATTCCCAGCGCGGCCTGCCACAGCCCCACCATTCGGCGCTGCACGTCGGTCCGGGGCCCATCGTCGCCAGGGGCGGTGGCCGGGACCCCACGGGCCGGTTCGATACCGGAGACCGCGGTCCGGTCGATCTTGCCGGTCGGCAGGGTCGGGAACGCAGCGACGACGATCAGCTGTGACGGCACGAGATGGGCGGGCAGATGTTGTCGGGCCCAGAGGAGGAGTTCACTGTCGGCGGTCCGCGCCGGCGATCCCTCGGCATCGGGCTGGAGCACCACATGTGCCACCAGACGCCGGGAATCGGCCGGACCGAGACCGGAGACCGCGACGTCCTTGATCGACTCGTGCCGTCGGAGCAGGGCTTCGACTTCGGCCGGCTCGACACGGACACCCCGGATCTTGAGCTGACGATCGACTCGACCGATGTAGGCCAGCATCCCGTTCCGCAGCCACCGGACTCGGTCGCCGGTTCGATACAACCGTCCGACCCCCTCGATGTCCAGGAACTTCTCATCGGTGAGCTCGGTCAGCCCGCGATACCCGTTGGCCAGGCCGACACCGCCGACGTATAACTCGCCGGCAACACCGATCGGCGAGGGCTCGCCATTGCGGTCGAGCACGTGGGCCGTCATGTTGGCGATGGGCCGCCCGATCGCGACACCTTCGCCCCGGCCGCCATCGTGGACCGCCCAGCTGGTGTCGAACCAGGTCGCGTCGGCTGTTCCTTCCGACATGCCGTAGAAGTTGAGCAGCGTGGCTCGAGGCAGCGCCTCGGCGAAGCGTGCCGCCAGGGTGCGCGACAAGGCCTCGCCGGAGACGGTCACCGACGTCAGCGATGGGAGTCGACCGGCAAGATCGATCTGCGAGTCGAGGATGACGTCGAGCAATGACGGCACCAACGTCAGTCGTTCGATGGCATGTTCGGCCAGCGCCCCGACCAGGGCTCGCGGATCTCGAACGACATCGTCGGATACCAGCACGACGGGCGAGCCGGCGAGCAGTGGACCCCAGATCTCCCAGATGTGATCGACGAAGTTGAGCGTCGTCTTCGCCACGAAGCACTCGTTCTGACCCGGCGGATAGGTGTCGAGCTGCCATTGACAGCGGTTGACGATGCCTCGATGGTGCAGTTCGACGGGCTTGGGCACACCTGTCGAACCCGACGTGAAGATGATGCAGGCTGCGGCACGTGGATCGAGGGCCCGGGCGACGTCGGTCGGGTGTTCCACCGGACCGGGGTCGGATTCGACGTCGATCACCTTGTCGACGAACGACAGTTTCGGCTCGGCACCCTTCGTCAGTGCCACCGTGATCCCTGCCCCGTCGATCATCGCCGCCAACCGGTCGCTCGGATACTCGAGGTCGAGTGGGACATAGGCAGCACCAGCCTTCCAGACCCCGAGGAGGGCGACGATCAGCTCGAGGGAGCGCTCCATCGCGACGCCAACCGCGTCGCCCGGGCCGACACCGAGCGCGACGAGCTGGGCGCTCAGCCGCTCGGCCTGCCGGTCCAGCTCGCCTCGACGCAGCGTCCGCCGTATCGTGCTCGGCGTCGTGTCGTGTTCGATCAGGGCGATGGCGTCGGGGTCCTCCTGGGTCCGTTGCTGGAGGAGAACCGGCATGGTCACATCCGACGAGAAGGGTCGGGTCGTCTGATTCCACTGCTCGATCGTGTGCTGCTCGTCGGGACGCATTCGGCCGAGCACGGCGGGCGTGACCGACCCGTGTTCGCCGATGCGTTCGAGAACGACGACGAAGAAGTCCAGCAACGAACGAACGTCCGCTTCCCGAAAGCGACGACGGTCATAGAGCGTCGAGATGTGGAGCTGGCCCTCGGGACGAAGCATGACCGTGAGGCCGTAGTGCGTCTGCTCGAAGACCTGCTTGTCGACCACCACGAGCGGGGCCGAGTCACTGCCAGGACTGGTGGGGAAGTTCTCGAAGACGAGGAGTGAGTCGAACAGTTCCTGCCGGGCCGGCACGCCCGCCCATCGCCGGATGTCGGCGAGCGAGGCATGGCCGTGACGAACCGCGTCGAGTTGCTGGTCCTGAATCCTGTGGAGCCAGTCGTCGTCGATCGCAGCCCTCCCGAGGTCGACGCGGAGTGGCAGGGCCGAGAGGAACATCCCCACCATCTCTTCGACGCCATCGAGTTCGGCCGGACGGCCCGAGGTGACGACGCCGAACGTGACGTCATCGACATCTGCGTAGCGGCTCAGCGCAACCGCCCACGCCGCCTGGGCCAGGGTGTTGACCGTCAGCCTGTTGGCTCGTGCGAAGGCAGCCAGGGCATCCAGCCTTGCCACCCCCATCGAGAGTTCGAGCCGACCAGAAGTCGAACTGGTGGAGTCGTCGGGAAGCGTCGCCGATTCGGGGTCGATCACGGCCATCGCGAGCTCTGGTGGGCCCTCGTGGTCGGCCAACAGGCCGGTCCAGTAGCGTCGGGCCGCGTCGCCATCCTGGGCTTGCAGCCACTCGATGTAGCTCCGAACAGGCCGACCGGACGTCGTCGGCCCCGCGGCCCCGACGTCGGTCCCGGCGGTGACGGACTGGTTGTAGCGGAAGATCGCTTGGTCGAACACCATCGTGGCCGACCACCCGTCGAGCAGGATGTGATGGAAGTCCCAGATGAAATGGGTGCGCTCGTCGTCCAGACGAACGATGGTGAATCGGCTGACCGGGGCCCGTTGCAGGTCGAAGCCCCGCGCCCGATTCTGCTGCGCCAGCCGATCGAGGGCAGGAGCGATGTCGGCAACCGGCCGATCCGACCAGTCGAACTCGTCCCAGGGGAGCACGACGGTCTCCCTCACCACCTGCACCGGGGCCTTGACCCCCTGCCACACGAACGCAGTCCGCAGCGCCGGGTGCTGTTCGACGACCGAGTCCCATGCTGCCTGGAAACGAGCCATGTCGAACCGACCGCGCAGTTCACAACGAACCTGTTCGAAATACAGTTCGGGGTCGGGGTCGCTCAGTGCGTGGTACAGAATTCCGTCCTGGGTCGGCCCCAGGGGATAGATGTCCGCCACGTTCTTCACTTCGCCTAACGTACCAAAGTGCCTCCATCCGAATCGGTTCGCGTGGCCAGGCTGTTCGGCGAACTGGGTGTCGTTGCCTACGAGCTGGCCGGACCAGGCGACCTGTCGATGCTCCTGCCGGCCGAACGAGCGGCGACGGAGACGTTCGTCGACGGCCGCAAGCTCCAGTACGCGGCCGGTCGGAGCTGCGCTCGAGCCGGTTTGGCCGACCTCGGATTCGACGCCCGACCGTTGCTTTCCGGCCACGACCGTCGCCCGTTGTGGCCGGCGGGAGCTGAAGGTTCGATCTCACATACCGATGGGTTCTGTGTGGCAATCAGCGCACGGACATCCGAACTGGCGGGGCGCGGCATCGGTGTCGACACCGAACAGCACGGTCGCGTCCGCCCCGAACTCTTCGCAAAACTGTTCACGGCATCCGAGCTCAGCGCCCTGGAGGATCGAGCGCCGACCGATCGCGCCCTGGCCGCCACCATCATGTTCAGCGCAAAGGAGGCCTTCTACAAGGCCCAGTACCCGCGTTCGGAGGCCTGGGTCAGCTTCACCGACGTCGAGATCGAACTGCCGATGCCGGCCGCCGGTGGCTGCGCCGGTCGAGCCCACCGAGCCACCGAGTTGGCGGCCCTCGATCTGGTTCGATGGCCGGTTGCCGTCGGCGTCGATGTCCGACCCGGGGTCGTCATCACCGCTGTGGTGGTCGAGCCGGCGTGAGAGCTCCGTCACTCGTTGCTTCATCGCCTCTGGTTCGAAGCCTGCGGCTGCTGAGGCCGTTCTTGCCGTCGAACCACCGGCAGATCTTTGCCGGCCTGGCCGTCATCGGCATCGTCGTCGGTCTTCTCGAAGCCATGGTGCTGGCCTTCATCACTCCCCTGGCGTCATCGCTGGCCGGAGGCCAGACCGAGGACACCTTCGATGTCGTGCTCCTCGGGTCGATGGGCCGATGGACGCTGGTGGGAACGGGGTTGGCCCTGCTGGCCCTCTCGATCGTGCTGCGGGCACTGGAGGCGCACCTCGTGGCTCGGATCGGCACCGAACCCCTGAGCCGTCTGCGGGACGCGTTGATGCGGGGCTATCTGTCGTCCTCGCTCTCTCGTCAGCAGGCGGAACGGTCGGGCGAGTTGATGGACGTCCTGATGTCCCATGTGAATCGGACCGGCTTCCTCGTCTATTTCCTGGCAGGTGCCATCTCGGCAGGCGCCATGTTCATCGTGTTGGCGATGGCTGCCGCCTTCGTCGACCCGATCGCCTTCGTCGTCGTGGTCGGCGTGGTCGGGATCCTGGTGGTGATCACGATTCCGCTACAACGGCTGGCGGGGCGATTCGGGCGCCTGCAGAACGAGTCCAGTCTGCGCTACGCAGCGGACGCGGCCGAAGCGGCGGCCGCATATCGAGAGGTCCGGCTCTTCGACGCCGGTGAGACGGTGACCCGTCGCCTCGACGATCGGGCACGACAGGTCGCTCGCCAGATCTACGTGGCCAAGATGGCCTCCCTCTTCACACCAAGCTTCTATCGCACCATGGTGCTCGGATTCCTGTTGCTCGGGTTGGGTCTGTTGACCGCTTCGGAGGTTGGCAGCGTGGCCTCGGCCGGCACCGTCGTGCTCCTGCTCATTCGAGCTCTCCTGGCCAGCCAGCTGGTGAACAGCTACACGCAGAGCGCGGCCGAGAACGTCCCGTTCGTCGAAGAGATCGACCAACGACTGCGACAGTATCGAACGGATGTGCCGACCGCCGGCCACGAACGGCTCGACGCCATCGTCTCGGTCGAACTCCGGGGCGTGGGCTTCGGCTTCGACGACGACACCCTCCCGATTCTCCAGGACATCGACCTTCGTCTGGCGCAGGGCGAGAAGGTCGGTCTGCTGGGCCCTTCCGGCTCGGGGAAGTCGACCCTTCTCATGATTCTGCTCGGCCTCCGGGAACCACGACACGGCACCGCATTGATGAATGGCCGTCCGGCATCACAGTTCTCGGCCCGATCGTTCAGTGAGCAGGTGGCGGCGGTGCCCCAGGAACCTCTGGTCCTGACCGCATCGGTGCGCGACAACATCCGATTCTTTCGCAGTCAGGTCAGCGATGCCGACATCGAGGCTGCGGCCCGGGCGGCCGGTATCCACGACGACATCGTCCGTTGGCCTCACGGGTACGACACCGAGATCGGTGAGCGTGGTGCCCGCGCGCTTTCCGGGGGACAGCGTCAGCGTGTCTGCATTGCACGAGCGCTGGCCGGGAAACCAACGCTGCTGATCATGGACGAGCCGACCAGTGCGCTCGATCGGGCAGCGGAAGAGGTCGTCAACCAGACCATCGACGCGCTCGGTCCCGACTGCGCCGTCGTCGTCGTCTCCCACCGCGAGGCCGCGCTTCGCTCCTGTGATCGACTGCTACGGCTCGACAACGGCAGGCTCAGCCCTTCGGAGGCTGGAGCCGTGGACTGATCGGCCGAGCACGGCGCTCAGGCGCCAGCGGTGAGGCGTCCGATGAACTCGGTCATCAGATCAACCGTCTGGAAGTGTTCGAGCACGATGTCGCTCGGTTCGATGGTCAGGTCGAGCCGATCCTCGAGCCAGGCGACGACGTCGATGATTCCCAGCGAATCGACCAGACCCGTGAGCAACAGATCGGTCGAGCCGACGATCTCTGCCGACGGATCGAGGGACACCTCGGTGGCGATCATCTCCAGGAGATCGGCGTGTAGTTCCATCAGATTCGGTTGCCTTCGTTCTTCGCGTCCACGAGGGTGGCTGCCTCGACGGCCAGCACGTCTCGGATCGCTGCTCGGTCGATCTTGCCACTTGCAGTCGTCGGCAGATCGGTGCGAAGACTGAAGGTTGTGGGAACCGCCACGGCGGGCAGTCGACCAGCACACCAGCGTCGCATCGCTCGCTGATCGAACGCAACACCTGGCTGCATCACCAGACACGCTGCCAGTGCCCGGTCACCGTCGGGAGCAACGACCGGCCCCACGACGGCGTGCTCGATGCCCGGGGCGTCGGTCAGCACGGCCTCGATCCCTTCGAGTTCCAATCGCACCCCTCGAATCTTCACCTGGTGATCGCGTCGACCCAGATAGTGCAGCACCCCAGCAGGGTCGATCCGTACGATGTCACCGGTCGCATACCAGGGTGGACGTCCCGGTTGCTCGTGCGGATGGAGGCGTTCAGCGGTGAGCTCGGGTCGCCGCCAATACTCGACCATGCACGTCGGGGCCGAGACCAGGAGCTCTCCCTCGATTCCGGCTGCGACGTCGGCGCCCGTGTCATCGACGATGCGGACCTCGGCGTCGGGCCATGGCCGCCCGATCGGTACCGCGTCCAACCCGTCGGGGATTGCAGGAAGATCGTGGCTGGTGACGACGTTGGTCTCCGCTGGCCCGTAGAGGTTCGTGACCTCGACCTCGGGCAGCGCCGCCATCAGCTCGGCGAGGGCTCCCGGTGCAAACGGTTCGCCGGCGTAGCCGATGTGCTTCAGCGCAGTCAGATCGCGCTGTTCGATGGCCCCACGCTGTTGCAGCTGGCGGAGCAGGAACGGAACGGCATAGAGGTGCGTCACCCGCTCGGACTCGAGTCGTCGGGCGAGGTTGACGGGGAATCGCTGCTCGGCCTCCCCGATGGTGATCGCTGTTGCCCCCACCCATGGTGTTCCGTAGAGCTCGAGGGTCGACATGTCGAAGTGCAGGGGCGGTATGCCGGCCAAGCGGTCGAGCGATGTCAGCCGGTGGAAGTCGATCGCCCGGTCGACATAGGCCATTGCACTGGCGTGGCTGTGCACGATGCCCTTCGGTTCTCCGGTCGACCCGGACGTGAAGATCACGTACGCCGAATCGGCGGGTTCGACCGTGGGGAGCACGTGATCGCGGGTCGATGCCGAGACGGCTTCGTCCCACCCCGAGATGCGCTCGATACCCACTCCGGCCGACGTGAGGGAATCGAGCGAGCCCGTGCTGATGACGCGATGGCCAATCCGGGCCAGGACGGGGGCCAGGAGGCGGGCCAGCGTGTCAGAGGCACCGATGACGATCGACGGCTCGATCTGCTCCACAATGGAAGCGAGCGGTACGGCCGAGCCGAGCGGATCGAGCGGTACGACGACGGCCCCCGCCCGCAGTACCCCATGTACGGCGACGAAGGACTCCACCGACTTGGGATGCAGCAGCGCCACGCGATCCCCCGGTCGCACACCGAGATCGAGGAGTGTGCCGGCGAGTCGTCGGGACAGCTCCTCGATCTCGCCCCAACCGTGGTGTATCCCGTCGAGGCCAACGACGCCTCCGGAACCCTCGGGCAGCGTGGCTGCTCGTGGCAGGAGATCGGAGAGGAGCGAGGGTTTCATGATGCTGGAGGCGACGGTGGACCCGCGTTCGCTGGTCCGGTGTGTCGCGGATGATTCGTTGACCGATCGACTTCTGGATGCAGGGCGATCGAAACGGCGAGGCGAGCATAGTTGCTCATCGATCACCCCTGACCGGCTCGACAGTGCTACAGCTGGAGCGGTGGCCACGTTTTCCAACCGTGTTCTGGGCGACACTCCAGCCGACCCGCTCGACGCCATGCTGCATGGTTCGCACCCCCGAAAGCTGGCAGCTCG